>Ga0076189_103_pt1 | contig 206948 bp, 180 predicted proteins | sample RifGroE1_FD_68253 | JGI IMG/M metagenome (GOLD analysis project Ga0076189, IMG submission 68253) | Parcubacteria (Moranbacteria) bacterium GW2011_GWE1_35_17
TAAACTTATTAATAATCGTCCTAGAAAAAGACTTGGCTATTTGACCCCTTATGAGGTATTTGTGGAGGGAAAAATTGCAATTCAAGGTAGAATGTAGGATCATCTTAACTCCGCCAGCTGGCGGATTAACATTTTAACATTAAAACACTTCAATAGCGTGTCATCTCGACTAAATAAATTTCTGTACTCGGAAATTTATGCATGGAGAGATCTCAATCAACAGATTTAATCCATCAACTTGCTAAATAAAAAATAATCAACTTTAACATGTAGAACACTTCTTCAATTTCTCTTCAATCCTCTGACTATGTGCAATTGTTTCTTCCTTAAGCAATTTCATCACTCGATCAAAATCATCATTGATGCCATAAAAAACCTCGAAAAACTTTTTTTCAATCATTGAATTTTCCATATCACTGGCAAAAGTCAACGCATCAAAAAGACTTATCTCAACTTTTTTAAAATCTTCCAGTGATTCTTGGATATGCGAAATACTGCTCTTCATCAACGGCAGATTAAATCTGTCGTCGCCGTTAAGAGAAATATTTTGTTTTTGCATATTTGCTCCGAGTACTTCCAACCAATAAGCATGCTTATTTTCCTCTTCCGATAACTTTAACCAAAATTCTTTTTCCTCCGAAATTTTTAGAGCAAAAAGCGCATACAAATCTTTTAGCAGTAATTCATAACTCCGCATTAATTCTAAAACATCATCATTTTTATTTTCCATATTTTTTTGTAAATTAAAAAATACTATTTAAGTTTATAAATCTCTGAATATTTTTTCTCTAAGTAATCAATAAAATATTTACTAGTTAATTTTTCTCCCGTCACTTTCTCTACTAGCTCCTCAGCAGAAAAAAGTTTCCCATGAATATGAATATTTTTTCTTAGCCAATTTAAAAGATGTTCGAAATGTCCTTTCTTTATTTCTTTTTCTAAGTTTAAAATATCTCGTTTGGCGGTTTCATAAAATTGAGCTGAATAAAGATTTCCCAGAGTATAGGTAGGAAAATATCCAATCATCCCGCCGGACCAATGCACGTCTTGCAGAGCTCCCATAGCGTCACTAGGTACTTTTATGCCAAAATATTCTCTGAATTTATCATTCCAAATCTGAGGTAAATCTTCCACAGCGATACTGCCTTCGATTAAATCTTTCTCAATTTCAAAACGCAAAATAATATGCAAATTGTAAGTAACTTCATCTGCTTCAGTCCTAATCAATGACGACTTTACAGTATTTATCGCTTGATAAAAATGCTCAAATTTTATTTTCCCAAATTGTCCAGGAAATTCTTTTTGCAGTTTTGGATAAAAATATTGCCAAAAAATTTCACTCTTACCCAAAATATTTTCCCACATCCTCGATTGAGATTCATGAATTCCCAGTGAAATTGATTCTCCCAACGGCGTCCCAAAGCCTTCCGTCGGGATTCCTTGTTCATAAAGAGCATGTCCCGTCTCGTGGATCGTGCTATTAACTGAATACAATAAATCATCTTTTTTATAGCGAGTGGTTATTCTAACATCTTGAGGATTAAAACCAATACTGAAAGGGTGAGTGCTTTTATCCAGTCTTCCAGATCCAAAATCAAATCCAAGCTTTCCTGCTACTGATTTATTAAATTCAATTTGTTTTTCAATTGGAAAATTTCCTTTTAAAATACTACTATTTATTTTAACCTTGGATTTCTTTATTTTCGCCAAAAAAGGAATCAGAAAATCTTTCAATTCTGAAAAAATCATTTCAATTTCTTCCACTCCCATGTAGGGTTCATAAGTATCCAGTAGTGCATTATATGGTGATCCCTTATAACCTATCAGTTTAGCCTCTTTCCTTTTTAGCTCAACTATTTTTTTCAGTTCAGGCAAAAATAACTTAAAATCATTTTTAACTCTGGCTTGAGACCAGATCATTTGAGCTTTTGAAGTAGTTTCGGCCAAATCTTTTACAAAATTCAAGGGCAACTTTTTCTCCCTAGAAAATTCCCGCCAAGTTTCTCTCACGATACAGCTATCTTCATCATTAAGTTTTCCCGCATCAAATTTTTTATTCAATTCCAATAATAATTTTTCAAAATTACTAGATGTAAATTTATCATGCAATTCTCCCACCAGATTCCCTATTATTTTTGCGCGTAGATCATTACCTTTCTCTGGCATATTTACTTCTTGGTCCCAATGCAAAACAGCCACCGCCGAACCAAGATAGCTTATTTCTAACAATTCTTTTTTAAACTTTTCCATCAAACTTTGTTTCATAATTTTATTTCAAATTTATACTTTATGACGCACCGATCTTCTCTTGATTTCATTTTTTATTCTTTCGTCTAGAATAATTTTAATAAATGATTGATATGGCACATCTTTTTCGTTGGCTATAGTTTTTAGCTCGTTTAGCATTGACTTAGAAAGTCGCAAAGAAATCGTCTCTGTGGACGGCTTCAAATTGGAAAATTTAAAATCACTTCTGGCTTTTGACCAATCGATATAATCAACTGAATCATTTTTACTCCAGAACTCTTTTTCCTGTTTTTCATTTTTAAACTTAGGAATTTTTTTAAGCTTCTTCATATGTTTTTCTTTCTTTCCTGCTCATATCTCGAGCGGAAACGACTCTTATTTTATTATTTCTAATTGTAAAAACTACCAATAACTTCCTATTTCTGGTTGTTTTTCCTAAAATATAATAACGGCTTTCTTCTTGAGAATGTTTTTTATCTGGAAAAATAACAAGTGGCTGATTGAAAAAAACTTCTTCACATTCGACTTTTTCTACCTGATGTTTTTTCTTGTTTTTATTAATATTTCCGTCATCCCAATTAAAACCATCCACTTTTTCAAAAATATTTTTCATATTCTTTGTATATTACCATTATATACTTAATTGTACTGTTTGTCAATTGCAGATATTTCATGAGAAATTTAAACGGAAAAAAGCACCTCTCTTTCCCCCATAAAAAAATGCATCTGGAAACATAGCATCCTCCCTCTTGTGAAATTTATCTTTAAGAATTATTTTAAATTCTCCTTTAAAAAACTACTTAGTTCTTCAATTTTAATTCTTTTTTGTTCCATAGTGTCTCTGTCTCGCACTGTTACTGCGCCGTCTTCTAGAGTTTCGAAATCTACCGTCACACAATAAGGCGTTCCAATTTCATCTTGCCTTCTATATCTTTTCCCGATATTTCCGTTGTCATCGAACTCACACATAAATTGCATTTTCAAGCTATCATAAATTTCTTTGGCCTTAACTACTAATTCTGGCTTATTTTTCATGAGAGGAAAAACTGCGACTTTGACAGGTGCCAAGTTTGGCTTGAATTTCAAAACTATTCTTTTTTCTCCATTAATTTCTTCTTCAGTGTATGCATCGCAAATTGCGGCTAGCATGGTTCGTCCGACACCAACTGATGATTCAATGATGTGCGGGATATACTTTTCACCGGTAAAAGGATCCACGTAAGACAATTCCTTGCCGGAAAATTTAGTGTGTTGGGTCAAATCATAATTACCACGAGCATGTACACCCTCCAATTCTTTGAAACCAAACGGGTAATTATATTCAATGTCGTATGCTTCCTTGGCATAGAAAACCAAATTATCATGTTTGTGCCATTTTAGATTTTCCTCTTTAAAGCCAAGATTTTTCGTGTAATATTGCCAACGATACTGTCGCAACTTTTCATATTCAACCATCTCTTGCTCAGGATTAGTAAAATATTGCATTTCCATCTGCTCGAACTCGCGCGTGCGGAAAATAAATTGTCGTGCAGTAATTTCATTACGAAAAGCTTTTCCAATTTGCGCAATTCCAAACGGAATTTTCACGCGTGAAGAATTCACAACATTTTTATAATTCACATAAATGCCTTGGCAGGTTTCTCCTCTTAGATATACGGGTCCCTTGCTCCAATCTTCCGTGAAATTTCCAAGATTGGATTTCACGAGAAGATTGAATTTTTTGACCTCGGAAAAATTGCTTGCAATACAAACGGGACATTTTATTTTCGCCTTATTCTCATCAAAAATTTTATTTATTTCCTCCTCGCTCATTTTTTCATCAGCCACAATTCCTGCATCCTCCAAAAGATGATCCACGCGGAGTCGCAAGTGGCACTGTTTGCATTCAGTAAGTGGGTCAGAAAAACCACTAACGTGTCCTGAAGCCTCCCAAACTTTTGGACTCATAAAAATACTGGAATCAAGACCAATAATATCTTCCCTGATTTGCACCATGTATTTCCACCATTCTTTTTTTATATTATTTTCCAATTCAACCCCATATGTGCCGAAGTCATATACAGCCGCAAATCCACCATAAATTTCCGAAGACGGAAATATAAACCCTCGTCGCTTGCAAAGCGACACTATTTTTTCGATTGTTGTAGATTTTTTATCTTCTGACATATTTTTAACTTAAAAAATTATTTCAAATTCTCCTTCAAAAAACTATTTAGCTCTTCTATTTTAATTCTTTTTTGTTCCATCGTATCTCGGTCTCTTACTGTTACCGCACCGTCTTCTAATGTTTCAAAATCCACCGTGATACAATATGGAGTTCCGATTTCATCTTGTCGGCGATATCTCTTTCCAATATTTCCATTATCATCAAACTCGCACATAAATTCCATTTTTAGACTATTGTAAATTTCTTTAGCTTTGGCGACTAATTCCGGTTTATTTTTCAAAAGTGGGAATATCGCTGCTTTTATCGGCGCCAAATATTTAGGAAATTTCATTACTACTCTCTCACTGTCATCTTCCAATTTTTCCTCTCGGTAAGCGGCTAGCAAAGCCAGCAAAATGCTTCTATCCAATCCGAAAGTGGGTTCAATTACATGTGGGATAAATCGGCGATTGTTTTCAGCATCAAAGTATTCTAATTTTTTACCGGAAAATTTAGCGTGCTGAGATAAATCAAAATCTCCCCGGTGAGCCAAGCCAAATAGTTCTCCAAATCCAAAAGGAAACCTATATTCAATATCCACAGTCTTTCTAGAATAATGGGATAACTTTTCTTTAGCATGTTCATATCTTCGCAAATCTTCTTTTTTGGCCCCGAGTGCCATCGCAAATTCTTCTTGAAAAATTGTCCAATTTTCAAAGATAGTCTCCCAGTCTTTCTCAGGATCAATAAAATATTCTATTTCCATTTGTTCAAATTCGCGTAGGCGGAAAATAAAATTACCTGCCACAATTTCATTGCGAAAAGCCTTACCAATTTGAGCAATTCCAAAAGGAACTTTGACTCGCATAGAATCAATAATATTTTTAAATTCGATAAAGATTGCTCCGGCGGTTTCCGGGCGCAGATAAACATCGCCATAATAACCATTCATTTCCGTTTTAAACATCATGTTCATCTCTCGCACATTGGTCCAATCCGACTCGCCACACTCCGGACATTTTACTTTCTCTTCTTTGAGAACTTTGGTCATCGCTTCCAGTTGTCCTTCAAGATCTTTGCCCGTAGCTTCTTCTACGATATGGTCTGCTCGAAATCTTTTTTTGCATTTTTTACAGTCCACCATCGCATCGTTAAATCCGCTGGTATGCCCTGAAGCCTCCCATAATTTAGAATTAAGCATAATTGGACCGTCAATTCCCACGATATCCATTCTTTCTTGGACTACTTTTTTCCACCAAAGTTTTTTAATATTATTTTTTAACTGAGTTCCATAGGGGCCGTAAGAATAAGAATTGGCAAATCCTCCATAAATTTCACTGGAAGGAAAAACAAATCCCCTGCGTTTGCAGAAAGACACTATTTTTTCCATTAAGTTATCGTCTTTTTTTTCTTCTGTCATATTATTCATTTTAACATATTAACTTATTAACATTTTAACTTCACTACAAATTTACAAATCTGCTACAAATCTACAAATCCCTACAATAAGATAGCAACTGTATCTTGAAAAATCTAGCAATTTTAAACTTTTCTTATTCTTATGTTCTCAATTCTCCGCATTCGTAATTTGTATATTTGTACTAGATTTGCCCGCCACGTGATAAAAATACTTTTTTATTTTACGTGGTAATTCGTAGAGAAAAACATCCCGCAAACAAAACTCACTAATACTTCAGTAAATTCACAACTCTTTTATCAAACCGCCTACAATTCGCATTCGTAATTTGTATATTTGTACTAGATTTGTATGTTCGTAGTAATAAAAAAATCCTCATTCCAAACAATCTAAAAAAATTAAATTGCTAGAACGAGGATTCTCGCGGTTCCATCTAGCTTGCCTCGACGTAGCTTTAGCGAAGTCGGGCTTTCCGACGCCACAAAACATTGAGACCACCTTTATTTATATTCAATTTTCACACGAAAGGTTTCCAACTTCCTTTCATCTAAAATGATACTACAAGGAAATAAATAGTCAAGGTGAAATCATGGCGCATGTTAGCATATTAACATTTTAACATAAAAACATCGGGGTAGTTTAAAAATATCACAATCAAAAATCTTAAATTTTCAAATTTATAGATTTCTAAATTCCAAAAAAATAAAAGCGTTTCGGAAACATGGTTTCCGAAACGCTCAAAGTTCTAACAAAACACCCTCCCAACTTTATCGTCTTTTTTTGAGGTTTGTGTCGCTTTTTTCCACTACAGCATACATTATTTTGCGAGGGCCCGCTTTAATAATGACTACCCCATTAGATGGTCTGCTTTTGATAACAGCACCATCCGGCTTTTCTTCAGCCAAAATTACATCTTCTTCCACAGTTGCCGGGACTTGTTCAATATTTTTAGCCTTTTCACCAGACTCATTCATATCTTCCAACGCACTCTTTAATTTGCGCACTGTATTTTTCACAAAGAATCCAGGCGCAAAAGAGCCTCTAGGTGGAACGCTTTCCGAAACTGATTTTTGCGGCTTGCCTTCGTCAGTCAAAGGTGGTCCTGGTTTAGCGCCGTCATCAACTTGAGCCTTCATGCAAGCACTCATTGTAAATACAGATGCAACCAAAAAAATAATTCCTACCCTTTCCGCTATCTTATTCATTATCTAGCCTCTCTTTTGTTGAAGGAACTGAAAAATACTACCCCTTTGTACAGTAGTAGTATTATAAGCAAAATATATTATTTGTCAAAAGATATTCTATACTAATTTAACAATTTCCAATTAATTCCTTATATACTTCCAACATTTCTTCCGCGCAAACCTTACTCGTATATTTTTCCTGTGCTTCTTTTCTAGCATTTTCTCCTAAACTTTTAATTAATTTTTCACTTGCTAATAATTCTTCGACTTTTTTGGAAAAATCATTACCTCTATCCGTACTTAGTAATCCTGTTTTTCCGTCCTCTATTAAATCACCCACTCCCAAAGCGCCGATTGCCACAATGGGAAGTCCTGCGTACATTGCCTCAGTTATGATTGTTCCTTGGGTTTCGCTCTTGGATGCATACACAAAAACATCCGCCAAATTCATATAATCCTTTATATCTGTTTTTTCAATAAGCCCCACAAAAAAAACTCGTACGCTAACCTTGGCTTTATTTACTATTTTCACCAATTCATTTTTCAAATATCCATCACCTCCCAAGATAAATACTGCTTCTGGATTATTTTTCAAAACTTTAACTACTTCCTTGATTAAAAATATAAGATTCTTCTCTTCTGCTAATCTAGAAATTGAAAGAATTATTTTTTTATCTTTGGTTATTCTCAAACTTTCTCTGATTTTTTCCGAATTAGGATTTAAAAACATCGTTTCGTCTACTCCCGTAGGGATTGTTTCTATATTTTTGTTGACAGCTCCCCAATTTTTAATAACCCTTCTTACTGCTTCAGTAGGAACAATAATTTTATTTGCCCGATTGGCATACCTAACTGCACTTTTCATTATCCAATTAATAGCTATTTTTTTTGGTATTAACGGCACATAATGAGTATATTGGTCATAAGTAGCGTGCCAAGTAAAAACCAGAGGGATATTTTTCCTTCTTGCCCACTTCATCGCCACACTTCCCAATAAATTTGGGTGCTGAGCATGAATTATATCCAAATCTAGTTTTTCAATTATTTTATCCATCTTTCGAGAATAAGGGATAGGCAATGGAAATTTTATTTTATATTTTATGTCTAAAGAAGGATAGCGAAAAACATTTTTATTTCTATCTTTATAACCTTTATTTACTGGCGCAAAAACATAAACCGTATGCCCTCTTTTTTTAAATTCTTTGCGAAAACTCTCAATTGAGGTTGTGACCCCATATGGATTTGGCAGATAATTGTTGGTAAAAATAGCGATGTTCATAAACTACAAATTACAAATCTATTACAAATATACAAATAATACAAAAATTTTAAAAACCTTCTAACTTTATAAACTTTTCCCTATATCGATTTAATAAAATTCAATATCTCTTCAAAAACATGTTCATTTTTAATATCGGAAATAAAGGTATGATAAGATTTTTTAATATATTTCTTCTTTTTTACATTTGAACTTATTTTTTCATAAATTCTTTTCAAGCTACCTCGAGTAATTATATGGTCACTGGAAGATTGCATAATAAGACAGGGCTGTTTTATTTTTTCCAAATCTTTTCTTGAAAGCTCGATAAGTTTTCCTAATTCCAAAACACTCTTAATTGGATAAACTTGATAAGAAATGTCTCGCGTGATAGTTCCTTTGAATCCAAAGGTCGGTGGATAAAACTTTTTTTGATATTTTTTAAACCAACTAAAAATTATCGTTAATATTCTACCTACTTTCTCTAATTTTATTTTATACGGAGTAGCTAGCAGTATTAATCCTTTGATATCCGCATTTTCCTTAGCTAGTTCGATAGACAATGTCGCACCCATTGATGTCCCGCCCACGAAAACCTCTGCATATTCTTTTTTTAATTTATGATAAGCTCTTCTGGAATCATTTAACCAATCCTCGTATGTTACTTTTTCTAAATCAGCTGGTTTTGTACCGTGTCCACTTAGCATCGGACCATACACCGTATAACCTGCTTCATTTAGATAAATCCCCAATCTTCTTAACTCATAAGGAACAGCTGTCCAACCATGCAAAAGCAAAACAGCTTTATTATTCACTCCCTTAAAATAAAAAGACTTGTTAACTAAATGTCTTTCACTTTCATACAATACTCGCGGATTGGCAAACAGAATGCTCTTTGTTTTTTTTAAAATTTTTCCTACCATATTTAAATTATATGCGATTAACTACGTTACTTCTATCTTGAAGAGGTCCAACCTCTTTGGTTCCCGAGGTTGTACCGCTGATTAACTGTAACGGATTAAGTTAATCTGGCATTAGGTGTATTTCCTGAGTTGTTTATTTGCAATTACATAGAATAATTCTATCCTTTTTGATTTTTTTGAGCAAGGGAGACTTTTAAGAAGTTAGGGATTTATGAAGCTAAGAAGCTGTGATCTTAAGAAGATGTAAGTTTAGAAGGAATAAATTGTTATATTGTTATATTGCTATATTGTTAAATTGTCGTATTGTTTTAATGCTTCTATGTTCTGATGCTGTATGATACGTGTTAATATGCTAAAACGCTATTTTTCAATGTCTTCCACTATTCGTTCCATTTCTCGAATATTTTCTTTCATCTTTTCCAGCTCTCTATCTAGCTCATGTATCTTGTCCGCCATCATCTCGCGTTGCTTTTCAAAGTTGTGCATCTTTTCTTTTAATTGTATTAAATTGTTGGACATATTTTTAAAATTAACAAATTATAAACTATCACATTAATTATACCACAAATAAAAAACCCTTCTAATGCCAAATCAACTTAAACACTGCTAGCATGTCATTCCGAGTGAAGTGAATCCGACCCCAAGGAGGATGAACGAAATCGAGGAATCTAAGACATAGATCTTTCGACTTCATCTCGCTCTGCTGAGCTCAATTCCGCTCAAGATGACAGACCCTGCAGACTAGATTTAGTTTATTTAGTATAAGAAAAAGGATTAAAAAAACACCTGAATACAAGAGGTGCTATAAAGACACTATTATTCACTTACAAACAATCTTTTGGATTTATATTTTTTAAATAGGCTTATTCCTACAAAAGTTAAAAAAGCTAGTCCTACTGCCAGCCAGCCAACCCATTCAATATATTGTTTTATTTCTCGCCACATATAACCATAAAAATATCCCATCGAAACTAAAAATCCGCTCCAAACCACCCCACCCATGATTGAATATTTTAAGAATTTTATAAAATTCATTTTCACAATTCCAGCCGCGGTAAATGTCGCCCAGCAAAGTCCGGTAGTAGATTTTGCGGTAAAAATTGTTTTTCCGCCATGACGTTGGAAATATTTTTCCATTTTTAATATTAAATTTTCCGTAATGCCAATATATTTGCCGATTCTTCTTACAAAGTCCATTCCCCAATAATAACCTGCAGCATAAAAAATCACATCCCCGATAATATCTCCTAGCATCGAAAGTAGAAGTACTACCCAAACATTAAAAGCGCCCAGAGAAGCCAGCATTGCCGCCATTATAGTCGCCACCGGCCCTTCAATAATCATCAACGGCAAAATTATCCAATAGCCATAATGGCTCATAAAATAAAATATTTGTTGTCCTGCTGATTCCATAAAAATACGTTATCATGTTAGCACGTTAGCATATTAACATTTTAGCATTAAGTTAATTGAATTCATCCGTTATATTAGTTACTATCTTCGTGTCATTTCGACTGGAGATATTTTTGTACTCAAAAATATCGAAATGGAGAAATCTAAAACTTTGTTGCTAATTATAAATTTAAAGCTTGAGATTCCTCCACTCATAAATTTGTGAGTACACAAATTTATTTGGTCGGAATGACACACGCAACCTTACAAACCTTATAAACTTTACAAACTTTCATGCCTACAATCCATTCTTATCCTTATTAAGATTATGTTCCTCCAGCGTAACTGAAAATATAGTTTGACCTGTTTCGGTATTGCTAAGAAAATAATTGTAATTAGTTTTAGTCGGATAAATAGCCGCTAAAATTGAATCCAGTCCGGGATTGGCAATCGGTCCCGGAGGCAATCCGGGATTAAGATAGGTATTATAAGGAGATAATATTTGAGTATCTTCATAAGAATATTGCTTTTTATTTTCTCCCAAAACAAATGCCAAGGTGGCGCAACTTTGGAAAGCTTGGCCGCTATTCAATCGGTTATAGAAAATTCCGCTTACTACTTTTTTGTCTTCTGGAGTTGCAACTTCTTTTTCAATAATGCTGGCCATAGTTATTATTTCAAAGATACTCTTATTTTGTTTTTTGATTTCATTTTGTAAATCAACAGAGATTTTTCTTTCAAAATTTTCTAACATTTTTTTGGCAATATCTTCTGCGCTGGCATCAATAAAAAAGAAATAGGTATCAGGAAATAGATATCCCTCCAAATCCTTTCCCGCCGAAATACTTGTTAAAAATTCCATCTGATATTTATCCACGAAATACTGGGGGGTTTTTGAAAGCTCCAAAAATTTATCTCCGTCAAAACCATTTTCTGCTAGCCTCTCTGCCATTTGTTTCAAAGAAAATCCTTCGGGAAAAGTTATTTTTTTCGATTCTTTTTCGCCACTCTTATCACCCTCAGCTAAAATCATCATGATTTCCGGAATTGTCAGATTAGGGATCAAAATATATTTTCCAGCTTTTATCTCTCCTTTATAATTATTTTTATAAACATACCAAACAAAATAGATCTTACTTTCGATAAGACCCTCTTTCTTTAAATGGCTAGCTGTATTCCAAATGTTCTCTCCTTTTTTAATTTCCAAATTAACTACGTTATTTTCACCATCTTCCCTTTTATCTGACAGCAAAAATAAAATAATCGAAATTATCGCTATGCCTATAATTATTATTCCTATTTTTTTATACATAAATTAGAAAAATTAGTAATCAAGTCATCGGTCAACAGTCATTGTATTTTTTAATTTAATAACTTTAAATTGTTTCTAATGACTATTGACTGATGACTTTTATGATATATTACAAATTGTTTTTATGCTTTAATGTTAATCCGCCAGCTGGCGGAGCTAACATGTTCCATGTTTTATCCTATCCTTATCACTTCCATATTAACGGCTTTCTCATCAATAGCCAACAATCCCAAAAGAATCAATGTTCGAAATACAACTGCTACCATAAAAATAAACACCAGACTCAAAATCATTCCTGTTCCCATAATAGCTAAAAATATCGCCACTGTGAATATCAAGTGTGCTACTGGCATGTTTTTATCCATATAACCCGCATTAATATTCAAAAGACTATCTAGCTTATTACCGATAACTTCCAAAAAAATATCCACCATTTTTTCATCCCCCGCCACTTCCCGTTCTACCATCTTAGAGATATCTTTGCGACTCTCTTTTAGCAAAACATCTCTCTGCCCATAAAGCATATCATTGGAAATTATACCTGAATTTAATTTTCCCGCAACTCTCAGTTCTTCTTCAAATTTATTTAAAATAAACTCATCCACAGTCACGGCTTCATTATTTTCTTTTATCAAATTCGGATCCGCTAGAGAAACTACTTTTGTCATAAAGCCACCCTGACTATAATTAAACTTCATTTTTGGTAAATTTTCTGAAGCTATCTGCGTACTGCTGGAAAAATAATATTGGCCAGCTAGCATCAAGGCAATCGCGAAAATAAGAAATCTCCTCCCAACGCGCAAATAATTCCAAATATCCACTTTTAATCTCAACTTTATTTCTTGTCGAATAAATATCCGCGCCAGATACAATAGTAAAAAAGAAACAACTACTACCAGAAGCGACCCGATATTTCTTGTAAAAAATAATTGCGCCAACAGGGCCAAGATAGTTGCGCCCAAAAACAACCGCGTATCTCTTATTACGATAGCGCCCAAAGACCAGATGATAAAAAATGCAGTGATAAAAATCATCACCCAGCTCCAGTTGCTGCCATCTGCTGCTTTGAAAAGACTATCTGCCATCCGCCAAGTGAATGTTGCGGATAAAAAAATCAATACCAGCTCTGCATATTTAAATATTTTTATTTTTGTTTTCATTGGCTATATTATACAACATACTAACATTTTAGCATATTAGCATGTTAACACGTTATCATTTTAGCATATTAACATATTAGCATTAAAGCATAAAAACTTCCTATGTCATTTCGACCGAGTATATTTTTGTACTCAAAAATATACGAGTGGAGAAATCTCAATTATGTATAGAATTTAATATTTTAGATTTCTCCACTCCACATTCGCTACGGCCCGCTTCGCAGTAGCTTTACGAGGCGAGTCGAAATGACATACTTAACGTTACGAGCTAAGCTTACTCAATCCCACAAATCCCCTTAATCGCCCCCAAATCCTCGCCTGTTAATTTTATATTTTCCAAATCCTGCTTTTCCATCAAATAATACATGATTGAACTTGGATTTTCGACATGCCCCACCTCCAGAGCATGTCCAAACTCGTGAGCTAGCACCAATTTTAAATCAGTCGCTTCATGAAATTGATATATATTTATGCCTAATCCATTGTATTCTCCTTGGTTAAATTCAGTACTTTCTCCAAATTTTTCTTTATAAGTTTGAACTTTTTCATTATAATTTCCCACTGTTTTATTTTCCTTTTTAGCCAACTCATTCAAATTTAAAACCAAAGCATTAATCTTTTTTCTTTCCGCCTCTAATTGCTCTTGCAATTTTTCTAATGCTTTTTGCTCTTTTTTTAAATCTTCATATTCGTCTTCCGGCGCTCCTCCCTCTTTGTTCCATTTTTTAATTTCTGCGTTAAATTCTTCTACTCTATTTTCATAATCTTTTATATTTTTTTGATAAGTTGCCAATGTTTTTTGATAGATAGCTTCAATCGTTTGATATTCTTTAGATATATCGCTTTGAATCTCTTCCAATTTATCCAATTGCTCATTTAAATTATTTCCTTCAACTGTTCGCTGTTGCCTTTCATCAAAAATAAAGTTTACTTTAAATTCCGCTCCTTCTTTGTACTCAAAAACATTTTTATTTAAATCTTTTTCCCAAACATTTTCTGCTTGAGCTAAGACATTTTTTATATCCGCATTAGAAATATTAAATCTTGGGTCAATCTCTCCTAGGGAATAATACAAAGTCTCATCACAGACAGTTAAAAGATTGGCTTTTTTAAGCATATTTCTCGCCCCCAATTTGATTTCCTCTGATTTTTGGGCATAAAAAATAGTTCCGCCCAAAATCAAAAAAATTAAGATTGTTATTTTTAAATAAATCTTCATAGGATAAACAATAATTACACCCTCTCCATCTTGTACCCAAGGGGGAGATGTCCAGCGGGACAGAGGGGGTTTTGTTTTTTAAAACTTATAAAATCTCCAACCCCTCCCCAGCCCTCCCCTTTAAAGGGGCGGGGGCCTGTAATTGAAAATTTAATCATTGAATATTGATTGGAAATTAATAATACAAATTTTGAATTTCCTTTCTTCTATGTTAGAATTATTTCTGTGATTTGTAAACAATTTAAAATAAAAAGTAACCCCAGCTAAATAGTGCAGATTACCGCAATTTAACGGTTTACTCCGTTAAATCAAAGTACTCTTTATTATTTAATGGTGGGTAAACAAAAAAATGAAAGACATCCAAGAAGTTTTTGACGAAATCCAAAAACTAAAAAAAGAAAAACGAGACATTAGCCGAGAATACAAATATTTATTAGATAACGATGGAAATTACCAAAAAATAACCGAAGAAGCCAAGAAATTGCGCGACCAAAAAAAGAAGATAGAAGAAGTCAATAAATCTCCTCGCTTGGACGAACTGAGCGATGAAATTAAAGCCTTAAATGAAATGGCTTCTGATATTGCCATCAGTCAGTTAATGAGCGGCCAGAGCATCCACATCAAAGACGAATACGAAATCGAATACGAACCGGTTTACAAAGTCAGTTTCAAAAAAATAAAATAAATCTTCAAACCCCCTCTCCCTCTTTGTACTCAAAGGGGGAGATGTCCAGCAGGACAGAGGGGGTTTTAAAAAAATTTATTTGATATGTACACAATCGTAACCATTTATTTACATATGTAAGTAAATTTTTTATTTCCTAAATCTTAAATCCCATTCCCAAATTCTTAACTTCGTAACTTCCTAACTTCTTACCCTTTTTAAATTTATTTGTTATAATAAAACCATCTAAAAAACTTTAATAAAACCCGTCAGTCGCAACTGACAGGTTAAAAAACAAAAATGATGAATAAAAAAATATCAACTATTGCAGGAAGTTTAATAATCTTGGCTGTTGTAATAGCTCTAGGTTTTTCTTTCCTAGCTTCAAATAAAAAAGAAGAAATGCAAAATCAAAATAATGTTGTTTTGGATAATCCAAGATTGGGAAATAAAAAAGAAGTGAAACAAGGAGAAGAGAAAAAGTTAGGAGAAGAAAGGGATGAACATAACTGTTTGATATCAAATGGATCTTTTTGGTGTGAAGAAAAGCAAAATTGTGTACAGGATTGGAGTAGAATATGTAGCAACATAGATATATTAAATATTTCTGAATGGGAAAATTTTGATAGTCAAGATAGCAGCTTAAAATTAAAATTTAGTTTTAAATATCCTAAAACTTGGTTTAATCAAGGTGATATAAGTGGAGGTTATGGATCCGATATTCCATTTTTCTCAAAAGATAAATATTCCAGAGAATGTAATGGGGAGTTTAATGGAAATAGAACGACTTGTAAACAAAGTGGTAAAATAATGCTTGTAGAAATATTATCACCAGATACCCTTCCCAGAGAGGTTAAACATAATAACAAGCAACAAAAAACAATAAAAATAAATAATTATAATGGCTATATTTTTGAAGGAATAGTCAATGATACTCTTGGCGGATATGTCGCTGAAAATGGACAAACGGAAGCGGGTATTGTTTTTTCTGATATAAATAAAGCGCGATTTGAAATAATAATGAAAATAGAAAATAATTCTGATAAGGAAATTTTCAATAAAATTGTTTCTACTTTGAAGCTTAATTAAATCAAAGATTTTGCAAATAAAAGAGGCGGACACCACATTGGATGTCCGCCTTTTAATATTCTACAAATATTACTTCCTTAGTTGTTGGTTGATAGATAGAATTCATTGCACCCGACTTGATAACCACCTAAAGCAGAATTCTCAAGTCGAACAAATACAATTCCCTCATTACTCAAGCTACTATCATTTTCATAATAAATTTGAAAATGGAGATGAATGCCGTAACTATTTCCAGTATCACCCATAATGCCCACCTGATCTCCTTGTTGTATAGTTCCAGATACAGTCGGCGCATCTTTTAAATGAGCGTATCGAGTTTTGTACCCATTTCCATGGTCAATGACTACATTGTATCCCCAACCATTATCATTCGGATCTCCGCCAGCAAAATCCACAAATCCGCCTAACGCAGCACGAATTGGGACGTCAGTACCTTCAAGATGACCATCTTCAGAAGTGTTATCGGTAAAGTCAAATGCATAATATCCAGTATCGGTATGATAAGAATCTACGCCCAGATTGCATTGTCTTTGCCCGCCCGCCTCAACAGACAATAACCAGCTTTTCCCTCCCGACAATGGAAGCTTCATATCCAGATAAAACACCGCCACCACATTCTTATCCTCACTCATCGAAATTGGGATTGTGCCATCGGTATCTCCCATGGTTTGACTGTTGATTACCCAATGGCTAAAAGCATAGCCGTCATTAGCTTGAGCTTCGAGAGTCACTTGAGCATTGTAATCTACATCAAATTCACAATCCATATAACTGCCAATTCCACAATAATAATATGGAAGGCCGAGAGGAGGAGTAATTTTTACTCCACCACCTACTTCAGGACTGCGAGTAATGCTCAATGCTTTGTCGGGAAAAACATCAACAGTTTTCCAAACAGTGCAGTTATTTATATTATCCTCTCCACATCCTGAAAAATTTGGATATTCAACGACATCACGAGAAGAGTGAGAGAGACTGGAACTAACACTAGCATAATTTTCCGTCGAAGCAAAGAACGTATTGGGCGTAAACTGCCAAGCACTATATTGACCGCCCCAAGCATAACTTCGAATTAATAAATTATAGCCACAGAAATGAATGTTGCCAGAATAATGGCGAGGATTTGCAGGATAATCCAAGTTTTGACAGTTGCCTGAATAGTATGCTTGTATTTTACCAGTATAAACATCTTGATCAATTTCAATAAAACTATCGAAAGTTACGCCATTATAAGTATAGGGCAATGGAAAAGGTGGGTCGAAAGCAAAAGCAGATGAAATAAATCCAAAAAAACTCAGAAACAAAGTTACTAGAATAAATCTTTTCATTTTTTACTCCTCTTGTTGTTTTTAGACTTTTATCTCATTGATTTATGTTCTATGTCATATGCTCTATGCTCTATGTTTTATGTTTCATGTCATCACCTCCTTTTTAAATTTTAAAGAACTTATTTTAGCTTATAGGGGGGGGCAGTGGGTTGTCAAGGAATAATGGGTTTATAAAGCAAGAATTTGAGAATTTAGAAAGTTGGGAATTTAAGAAACTGTGGTTAAAATTAGCTAAGATTTCTCCACTTCTAAATTTTTGAGTACAAAAATTTATTCGGTCGAAATGACATACCATTTTATTCTCTTCATAATTCGTTAACTCGTTAATCCGTTAATTACTAAATAAAAAATTTACGTACATATGTACGTAAATTTTTTATTTCCTAAATCTTAAATCGTATATCTTAAATCCCATTCCCAAATTCCTAGATTCTCATATTCCCAAATTCTTAAATTCTCAGATTCCCAGATTCTACACCGTAAGGCTTTTCTTTGAAGTCTTGGCGATTTTAATGGCTTTTTTTTCTTCTTCTAATAAAGGGAACTCCTTGCATTCTCCGTCAATAATTGATTTACTGAAAACCCTCACTCCATCTCGAGTAGCTAAAGTTGAAATTATTAAGCCTGCATTATTTCTGTCCAACATCGCAATCGAAAAACTCTGGTTGCCTCCCATATCCCGAAAAGGATTATAACGCACCACTCCCACTTTTTGAATTCCTTTGGCGGCGATGTTATATATTTTTTCATAGCCATCAAACAGTTCCTTGATATCTTTTTCCAACTTTTTGATTTCTCCAGCTTGATTGACCATCACTTCTTCCAAGTCCTTTCCCTTTTTGCCGGAAAAAAATGCCTGCGTCAATTGGTTTATTTTTTTTATTTTAGAAAACAAAACCACATTTAGAATCACTAAAATTAAAAACAAAAAAATACTTACTAAATAAGGGGCCCACAATTGAAAAAAATTATCCATAATTTTGCTATTCTATCTCTTCTATTAAGCTGATTGAATATAGCCCAGAAACATCTTCCGCCTTATCCATAAAGAAAATATTATCATCTCTATTGATATAATTCACTTTGGATTTATCGCAATCAAAAGAAACCAAATCATTTATATTTTTCAACGATCGATTATCCAGCTCCACTATCTTAACTTGACTACCAGCAGTGAAAATCAGATGCTCATAATCCTTAAGCCAGCTAACATTGCCTATCGCCTGCGAAAAACGGACAATATCAATCTTCTGGCCTTCTTCCCGGCTGGGTTGAGTTTCCCATTTTCTCACAAAATAAACAGATATTTCATTGTTGTTCCAAAAGGCCAGTTTTTTCCCGTCGTTAGAAAAATGCACGCCCAAAACTCCGCTTCCTAATTCTTTTATTTCCGTATTCAGTTCTCCATGATTATAGAGATACAATTTTTTATCTTGAGAAATAACCACAATTCTGTCTTTATCATAAACTATCAATTCCAAGTCATCGCCTGCTTGGGCTCCGACGACTTCTGTGGTTATTTGCTCAGCTTGCCCCCTGCCACTGATATTTTTCCCATAAATTATTCCATTTTCTTTGGAAAAATAATACAGATTAGATCCGCTCAAATCATAGCCGGCGATTTTATCCGCCACCTCTAAAATATCTTCAGGATTATCCAAGTCCACCCTGAAAAGCTTATCTTTAGAAATATAAAACAACGTATTTCTATCATCACTGCTCCATCTAAGTTTTCTGATATTTTGTTGATTTATTTTACTATTTAAACTGTAAGATTCTTCACTGCCGATATTGATTATGAAATATTCTTCACTGCCATCTTTCTCCAAAGGAACAATTAATCTTCCATCCTTAGGAGACCATTCGATATTTTCTTTTTTATTTTTGGAAAATTTATAATTTTCAAAAGGAAAACTATATAAAATTTCTTCCTTTTTTATATCCAATATTTTCACATCCACTCCATTGCCACTGGCTTCCACCACTGCGATTTTCTTTCCGTCCGGAGAAACAAAGAAATTATCTGCGTTTTTAATCGGATACTGTATTTTGGTATATTTTTCTCTAGCCAAAAAAATATTCCAAAACTCCGTAGAAATTCCACTATGCACATGCACTTCTTTGGACCAGGGCAAGTAACCGGGGGATTTCACTTCCAACATATATTTGCCTGGCAAAATCGAACCCATATGGTAAGAATAATTCAAAAAATTTACTATCCCTGTGGAAACTTGTTTATTATCAATAAAAACTTCGATTTCCTTGGGCGTTGGTTTTAAAGTAATTGAGCCGGAATAAATAAATATTCCTCTTTCAATACTAAACCTGTATCCCATTGCATAGTAAACGATGCAGGGAGTAATTAATAAAAATATCACCACCAAAATCCAGAAAAAAATCTTTTTTATCTTAATATTTACCATTTTATTCAAATTTTTAGTTAAAATTTACGCGTTCCCCTCTCCCTCTCTCTGACCGCGTGTCGCATTAGCTTCAGCGGTGGCGCAGGGGGACCTGCCTGCCGGCAGAGATTAAGAGGGGGTGAAAAATAGTACAAATTGTCTATATTTACTATAGTTTATCTGAGGCTTTTTGTCTAATTAAACGCTCAATTTTCCATCCCGCACAATGCCTCAATACCCCTAAATAAGATTGCAAACTCTGCTCAAAAGATTCTTCGGAAACCAAATCTTCCCTATACATTTTATGCTTCAGTAGCAACTTACTTATCATCCTTTTTTTTGTTTTCGTCCTTAAAGTTCTATAATATGGCAAAATTACATAACCCAAAAAATCAATGCCTTGATGATATTTTCGAATACTAATTTTATTCGGATGAAGCGTAAGTTGGAGTTTTTCTTGGAGAAATAAAGAAATTTGTGGAATTAAATTTTTCAGCTGTTCTTCGCTTTCAGATAAAATTATAAAATCATCGCAGTATCTTAAATAATATTTTTCTTTTAATTGGTGCTTTATGAATTGATCCAACTCATTTAGATAAATATTGGCAAAAATCTGGCTAGTGACATTCCCTAGAGGCAGGCCTGATGGAAAACTTTTGATTATTTTTTCAATCAGCCATAATACATTCTCGTCTTGTATTTTTATTCGAATTATTTCTAGCAAAATTTCTTGATTAATGGAATCAAAAAACTTTTTAATATCACACTTTAAAACAAATACATTTCTCTTATTATTTCGACTCAATTTTCTAGTGAATTTTTCCAGTCTTTCGACAGCTCTGTGCGTGCCTTTTTCCATTCGACAAGAATATGAATCGTAGATGAAATTTTTATCGAAAATAGAATAAATAATTTGATAAATTGCATGATGCAAAACCCTGTCTACAACTGTGGCCTTATGAATCTTTCTCAATTTTGGATCATAGACATTAAATGCGCTATAATAAGAATGTTGATAAGTTTTATTTCTTAGCGATTGGTGCAAATAAAAAATATTATCTTCCAAGTTGGCTTTAAATTCCAGGACATCCAACTTTTTTACTTTCCCTTTGCTGAACTCCCGCCAAGCCAAAAACAAATTTTCTAAACTAATAATTTTTTCAAAAACATTATGACAAATTACTCTCCTATTAAGACCCCCCCCAATGGAATTATTAACAATAATATCATCACTCATAAAAATAATCAGCCCAAGTTATTCGCTGAATTAGAAAAATTATATAGTAGTTGCTATGATCGTGTAAGAAATTTTCCCCAAATGGATAGGAATTTTTTGGGGAAAGAAATTTTACATTTTTTAAACGAGACGCACAAAGCCACTTTAACTTCAATTCACAATCCTATTTATCTTCCACTGGCCAGCGCTAATTTTGATTTGTTCAAAAAATCTTTACGCCTAGCTGTAGATAAAAAGTTTATTTCTCCAGGCTGGCATTCTTCCCAAATGGAAATTATTGTTTCTATTGGTAGAGAAATTGGTAGCTGGCTCAAAAAAACAAAAAGCCCAAAGTGTTAGGGCAAAACGCAAACGGTTGTTGTCATTGGAGTTGTCGGCATTGTTGGAGTTGAGGTAGAACTCGCGGTCATTGGAGTTGGCGTTGGCAACTGAAGCATTGTAGCGCTATTTCCATCCGTAATTTCAAAAAGAAGATTGCTCTGCTTTTCATAGCCATTTTTTTGGCCTCTGCTTGGACGCTAATATAAATTTCACTATTCTCCGCCCCTGGAAACGCGCTGAACTTCGGGTTTTGTTATGAGGAGAGCGTCGCGTACGAGCACTCTCTAAGCTCGAATTTATTTTAACATATCTTTTCCAACTTTAAAAATTTTTTTCCATAAAAAAACCTGCGAGTATTTCATCGCAGGTCGGGGTTTAGAAAATTTTTTATCCAAACTCCTTAGTTTCGCTTTGCGAAACTAATCCAAAATCCTTCCATTCTCCCCGAAGCTCTATAGGGCAAAACGCAAACGGTCGTCGTCATAGGAGCGGTCGGCATTGCTGGAGCGGAGGCAGAACTCGCGGTCATTGGAGTAGGCGTGGGCAACCGAAGCATCGGGACTTGTTTTTTTGTCTCTGTGATCAACCAAATCCCGTCTCCATTCCCAGGTATTAGGAGCCAGATAGACTTTATCCTTACAAAAAAGCTGGCTCTCTAAAATAATCCCTTCTGCTTGGGAAAGTATCCTTACATTTTTGGCAATAGCCGAAATGTAAGAGCGGTTGTCTGGCGTGACTATCTCGCCGTCTTTGTTAACAATGACTTGATCGCTAGGAATATTCACCAAATTACTGGTGAAAATAATTTCCATAGTGCCAGCTGTAACTCTCGACGGAGCGCCTTTCCTTTCGATAATGCGAATTATTTCTTTCGCCCAATCCGTCTTAAAAGCTTCGGCGTCAAACTCCTCAGGCTCCGTTGGGTTGCAACGGTTCAAAAGCTCTGCCAATCTCAGATTGGTCCAGCGATCAGTTCCTTTTTTTTCCGCCCAGATTTTGAAGTCCTCCTTGAGCGGTTTTATTATTCGCTCAAAGAAAAATTCGGCTTCCGTCATTCGCATTTCTGCTTCCGACAAAACGTCAGGAGTAGCCTTGATTTCAGCATATTTTATACTGCTGACTTCAAGTCCTGCCTTGATCGCGGGGAGTCTGCTGGCATCGACAAAAATCTTCTTGCGATCGATGCGGAACTCTTCACCGTAAAACTTTTGGTAAAATAATTCCTGCTCCTTGATACTTTTTTCAAGACTGCCGGTGGAAAGAAATCTCTCCAGCTTGTTGTCTTGAAACCATTTGAGTAGCTCGCCATAACTGAGCGCACTCGGGGCATAATCCTTAGCGAACGCAATTAGATCTTTGCGGAATCTCGGATCATCAAATATTTTCTGAAACAAAAAAAATCCGCCTGCTTCAATGATTCTACGATTCGCTCCGACAATTGTTGACATTTGCTTGGACAATTCTAATTCTTGCTCTGTTGGTCGGTTCGCAACATTACTCATCGCATACCTCTCTATAAAATGTTTTGCTGTCAGACTTGGCCGATATGGTTTCGCCACAGCAGAAAAAATTTTTTTCATTTCCCTATTCGAATCATTCGCATACTTATTCGAAAATTCGAGTTGTTCTATAAAAAATCCTTTCTGCTATGGCAAATTCGAAAATTTATGATTTTAATGTACTAATTTTTAATTATACACCCAAATAGCCCTTTTGTCAAACAAAAATGCCTGATTATGGCGTGAAAACAAGTAAATTTACAATGAACATTGTTGAATTGAAAATTTATTGAACATTGAAAATTGAATATTGAGCATTGAAGACTTCCTCCTTGCCTATTCCCCCATTACCTACTATCATAAATAAGAACTATTAAGCTATAATTCTATGTTAATTTTAGGCATCGAAACATCTTGCGATGAAACTGCTATCGCCATTTTACAAAATAAAAATGGCCGGCTTTCGATTTTATCCAATATCGTTTCTTCTCAAATAAAACTCCATGCCGCCTGGGGAGGCGTGGTCCCCAATCTGGCCGCCCGCGAACATCTCAAAAATATTATCCCTGTTTTAAAATCCGCCTTGAAAGAAGCCAATAAAAAAATGGCAGATATTGATTTAATTTCCGTCACTCATGGCCCAGGACTTATTCCTGCCTTGCTTATTGGAACCAATTTTGCAAAAACTCTTTCCTATATATATCAGAAACCTTTGCTTGGCATTCATCATATCGAAGGACACATTTACGCTAATTTTATTGAAAATAAAATTAGCGTAAGCACCAAATTACAAATAGCAAATTTAAAACAAGATACAAGATACAAGATACAAAATACAATGCCCCAGTTTCCCATCTTATCGTTAGTTGTATCTGGTGGACATACTCAATTAATTTTAATGACCGATCATTTCAAATATGAAGTTATTGGCGAGACTCAAGACGACGCGGCTGGTGAAGCTTTTGATAAAGTAGCTCGCATATTAGGTTTGGGATATCCAGGGGGACCGAGTATTGCCGCTCAAGCGGCAAATTATGAATTAAGAATTAAGAATTATGAATCGAGTTGTGATGATTTAATTTCTAATGATGAAAAGTTATTTAAAGGAAATATTAAAAAACCTATTTTTCCTCGACCGATGTTGCATAGTCATGATTTTAATTTTTCTTTTTCCGGACTCAAAACTTCAGTGCTTTATTATGTAAAAAATTATAGAAAAGAAAACAATTTAGCAGAAAATTCCAAGTTGCCGCTGAAATTTGTCCGAGAAACGGCTTATGAATTTCAAGAAGCCGCTACTGATATCTTGGTTATTAAAACTATTCAAGCCGCCCAAAAATATAATCCCAAAACTATTTTTATCGCTGGAGGAGTTTCAGCCAACAGCAACCTCCGCGAAAAAATGGGCCAAGCTATTTGCGAAAAAGTACCCCATATAAATTATCAGCCCCAGTCTGCCGCCTACTCTACCGATAACGCTGCTATGATTGCAATAGCGGCTAATTACCGCTGGAAAAAAATGACTGCCGTCAAAAAGAAACAAGCTCTCAAAAATTGGCGCACTCTCCAAGCCAATGCTCAATTAAAAATTTAAAAAAAATAAAAAGTGGACATTTTGAGAAAAATAGAATAGTATGAGTTTTAGTTATTTTGAGTTCTCTTCTTTTTAAATGGCAATAGCCTGCTCTTAACTTTTTCTAACTATATTTTGGAGGATAGCGCCATGACAAAAAATCTAGCTCATCCAGTCATTGCCTACACTTGTGGACATTGCAAAAAACTCTACATAAAAAATAACCAGGGAGAGCAATTTTATCTTCCAACCACAAATACTGATCCTAGAATAGGATTGCTCTATGGGGTCTGCAATGACTGCGCAAACAAAACAACCGCAGAACCGATAACGGGCTACAATATTTTTTGTTCGTATTGCGAAATGTTTTACGGAAAGTTTCTCAATGGAGAAAAAACGTATTCTCAACCCCAAAAAGAAGCACCCCTTATTATTGAAGAAACTAGTCATGGAATATGTCCTCAATGTTACGAGGAGGGTGCGTTTGAGAAATCTCAGAAGTAAAACTTGCGAGGCTGGCAATCAATGATTGCCAGCCTCTTTAAATTTATTTCTTATTTTAAAAAAATTTGTAGCTTCTCAAAATTCGTAATTTCGTATAGTTCGTAATTAGTAGAAATTTTCCTTGAAAGTTATCCCCTCTTCTGCTAAACTAAGCACATAATGTTTCTTATTCAAAATATGAAATCAAAAGAACTGCCAAAAATATACGATCCTAAAAAAGTAGAAGATAAAATATATAAAATCTGGGAAGACTCAGGCTTTTTTAATCCGGATAATTTATCTGACCGAAAAGAAACATACGCCAACATTTTACCGCCACCCAATGCCAATGGCGAACTTCATATCGGACATGCTAGCGGCTATGTAACGATGGATTTACTTGGGAGATACAATAGAATGTTGGGGAAAAAAACGCTTCTTTTGCCAGGCAAAGATCATGCAGGAATTCAAACTCAAGTTGTTTATGAAAAGAAAATAAAAAAAGAAAGAGGGATTTCCAGATATGATTTAGGAAGAGATAAATTTTATCAAGAAGTTTATGATTTCTGTATTGATCGCTCTCAATATATGCGAAACCAAGAAAAAAAACTTGGACTTAGCGCCGATTGGAGTAGAGAAAAATTCACTCTCAATCCGGACATTGTAAATACTGTTTTAGAAACTTTTGTAAAAATGTATCACGAAGTGGATGCAGAGGGAAATCGAATGATTTACAAGGGGAAAAGAATAATAAACTGGTGTCCGCGTTGCGCCAGCGCTCTGGCTGATGTCGAAGTTGAACACGCGGAAACTCAAGGAAAGCTATATTGGATAAAATATGGTCCGTTTGTTTTAGCCACTTCTCGTCCAGAAACAAAATTAGGAGATACGGCTGTAGCAGTTCATCCTGATGATGACCGATACAAAGACATGGTGGGTAAAAAATATATGATACTGGGAGTTCTCGGTGAATTCGAAGTCGAAGTCATTGCCGACAAAGAAGTTGATATGAATTTCGGGTCAGGCGCGATAAAAGTTACCCCCGCTCATAGCTTTATTGATAATGAAATTGCTCTTAGGCATAATCTTCCTTCTAAACAAATAATAGATGAATCAGGAAAGATGATGGCCAACTGCGGAAAATATGCTGGCATGACAACCCAGGAAGCTCGCGAAGCAATCGTTGAGGATATGAAAAAAATGGGTTTAATTGATCACATTGAAGATGGCTACATTCAAAATTTATCCGTTTGCGAGCGTTGCAAAACACCCATTGAGCCAATTCCATCTGAACAATGGTTTATCAATGTTGATCATAAAAATTTCTCCCTCAAGGAAGAGGCGAAAAAAATAATTTTAAGCGAAGACATAAAAATATATCCAGCCTCTTTTAAAAAAATAATGCTCAGTTGGATTGAGAACGTTCACGACTGGTGCATTTCTCGGCAAATTTGGTGGAGTCCCAGAATTCCAGCTTGGTATAAAGATGGGGAAATAAAAGTGCAGTTAGAATCACCAGGGGAAAATTGGATTCAAGACGAGGATACTTTTGACACTTGGTTTTCATCAGGCCAATGGGCTTACACCACCTTAAACTATCCTAACGGAAAAGATTTTAAAGATTTCTATCCTAGTGATAATATGATTATGGGCCGTGATATTTTGCCTTTTTGGGCTTTTCGCATGATAATTCTTAGTCTGTACAGAACAAAAAAATCTCCTTTTAAAAATTTATATTTTACAGGATTAATCCGTGATGAAAAGGGACACAAAATGTCTAAATCAAAAGGCAACGGGATTGAACCGTTGGAAATGATTGAAAAATTTGGCACAGACTCCGTTCGACTTTCTGTCCTTATCGGATCCTCTCCTGGAAATGATATGAATCTAGGAGAAACAAAAATTGAAAGCTACCGTAATTTCGTTAATAAACTTTGGAATATTAGCCGGTTTGTTATTACTAAAATCGGAGCTGATGTTACTGAAGGAAAAATTGATCAAAAAAATCTCACCTTTGCTGACAAATGGATAGTAGCTAACATAAAAGAATTGATTACTAAAGTTACCGCTGATCTGGAAAAATATAATTTTTCCCTCGCAGGAGAGAATCTCCAAGATTTTACCAAAAATGATTTTGCCGATTGGTATTTGGAAGTGGCTAAATTTGAAGACAATCAAGCAGAAAAAAATATTATTCTGGGAAAAATTCTAAAAGATTTGTTAAAACTTTGGCACCCCTTCATTCCTTTTGTAACTGAGGAAATTTGGTCCAATCTTAATCAAGATAAATTACTCTTGATTGAAGCTTGGCCCACTTTGAAAAACTGGGATGAGATTACGAGCGAAAATATCAAGACTGAGCGTTATGTATTTACAAAAACTCAAGCTATCATAACTGCTATTCGAAATTTGCGCGCCGAAAATAAAATTGAGCCTACCAAAAAATTAACCACCATCATTTATGCCGGGGATGACTTTGAAAAAATAAAAAATGAAGAGGTATTGATTAAAAATCTCCGCACTGGAGTTGGCGAATTAATTTTAGAAAAAAATGGAGACAAGCCAGCTGAAGCTCTCTATATCGTTGTTGGAGGAATTGAAATTTATTTAATTAACGAAATAGACAAAGACGTTGAGAAAAAAAGAATTTCAGCAGAATTAGAAAATTTGAAGAAATATACCGCCAATCTTACCCAAAGACTTTCTAATAAAGAATTCGCTAAGAAAGCTCCTCCTCAAATAGTCGCTCAAGAAAAAGAAAAATTAGTTAAAGCCCAGGCAGATATTTTAGAAATGGAAAAACATCTGGAAAAATTGTAGCTACGCCCACTTTAACTCTCATTACAAAAAGTGGGGTTGTCTTTGCGAGGAGGGTACTCCTGACGTGGCAATCTAGGAATATATTTATATCAAAATTTATTTTTCTGGACTGCCACGCAATTTGAGAGTACTCAAATTACTCGCAGAGACAAACAAAAAATAATATTCAAACGCGTAAGTCCTAAAAAACAAAATGTATTTAAAAAATGCTATTCAATCAGTCTTTTGGGGGATAATTACAGCTGGAATGTCTTTGATTTTTCAATTAGTTATCATCTCCTTATCCATATCTCAGACAAATTTATCTGAAATCGATAAAGATTTCTTTGGAACCATATTTTTTCTTTTTCTTTATGCGTTTAGCGAAGAAGCCTTTAAATATTTTATTGTAGTCAAGAAAATAATTCCCCTTTCTTACGGCCGAAGTTTTATACTAAATGCCTGGTTGGCGGGAATCGGCTTCTCGCTAATTGAGGCTTTTATAATCTATCAAAAAAATATTGCCGAAAAAATAAATTTTTCCTTTGAAGATGTATCCACAACTGCTCCTCTCCACATCCTCACTTTCGGAATTTTGGGATATTTTTTAGCTATTTCAGAAAAAAAGAGAATAAATATAAATATTCTTCTTTTTAACGTTATTATTCATTTTATTTACAATTATTCCATACTTCATTTGGATTATTACAGCTCTGCGATAAAATCCGCAGTAATAATCCTTCTTTTGGCTATAAATGTCTACGGTTTATTGATTGTGAATAAAAAACTTGCTTCAGATTAATAAATATCCTATAATTTAAGTGTACTAATTTTCGCCCATAAATCAATCTAAATTAATTATTATAATTAAATGCTTATTTAGATAAAAATAAAAAAATATGACAAAAGAAAAAAAATCGTTCATGGAAAAGCTTATCGGTTCAAAAAGAGTAACTGATGAAGATAATGATATATCTGCGCCTATTCGACCCATGAATATAACCACTGAAGATGAAATGGATGATATCTCCATTCCCAGCTCTAACCTAGAGAACAACAGCGATAGTTTTTCTGATAACTGGGGATCCTCCGAAAACACCGACGAATCCGGGGACGGGCAATTGACCATAGACGTTTTTCAAACAGATGAAGATATTGTTATTAAATCCACTATTGCCGGAGTTAATCCCGAGGATTTGGATGTTTCAATCAATAACGACATGATCACTATCAAAGGAGAAAGAAAGTTTGAAGAAAATGTAAGCGAGGATAATTTTTATTATCAAGAATGCTATTGGGGAAGTTTTTCCCGTTCGGTAGTTTTGCCAGTTGATGTCATTGCCGAAAAGATAGAAGCCTCTTTAAAAAATGGAATTTTAACCATCAAATTGCCCAAAGCCGATACTAATAAAACCAAAAGAATTAAAGTTAGAGGTTTTTAAAAGACCTTGGCAAAAAATATTCTAAAAAAATAAACAAAACTGCTAAATGTATTTCCTAGCAGTTTTGTGTTAGAATCTGTCTAAAATCTCGCGTCCTGATAAAACGCTAAAATTCTAAGCGAAAAACGAGCTGGAAGCCGAGACGTATCAGGATACGCCGAGACTGAAGCGAAGTTTTGTAGCTAGAATTTCGGTGTTTTAGCGGACGAGCACGTCCTTTCTGTAGTTATTTTGCGTTGAGATTTTAGACAGTTTCTTACAATACTTGTCTAGAAAAACATTTCAATTTAAAGTCCTGAAAAATGAAAAATAAATTAATTCCAATTAAATATTTCACCCTAATAATCTTTTTCCTTTTAATTAGTGGGAATGCAGCTTTAGCTTTTTCAAGTAATCTCGAAGATATAACTCTAAAAATGCCCACAGAGGATTTAGTTGTTGATAAAAATGATTTCAAGAAATGGTTTATAAATAAACCTTCCATGACTTACGATTCTTCCTACAATTCAGAAATAGAAAATATCCAATATTGCCCGGTATCAAAAATATTTTGTGCATTAACTAAGACAGAAAAAGTTAAATACACCCTCAAAAAAGTAGAAACCATCACCTTGGATAAAAAAGCTGTAACTATTTTTTTAGAAAATTTATCTAAAAAATACGACAGAGCTCCTCAAGATGCTACTTTTACAGTAACTGATGGCAGAGTTTCCAATTTTTCCCTTAGCCAAAATGGCTATCAATTAGACATCGAAAAAAGTCTCCAAGATATTGATAATTTCTTCTCTCAAACGCCCGCGTCCAATACTCTAAAAATATCTTTCAATACACTGGAGCCCAACATTAAGGATAACGATGCGGATAAACTTGGTATCGAAACCCTTATCGGTGAAGGTAAATCAAATTTTACCGGCTCCACCTTAAGTCGAATTCATAATATAAAAGTGGCCACCAAGCGCTTTGATGGACTTCTCATAAAGCCTGGAGAAGAGTTCTCTTTTGTAAAAAATTTAGGCGAGGTTGACGGCGAGCATGGTTACAAACAAGAATTGGTGATTAAAAAAGGAGTAACTGAGCCAGAGTTTGGTGGCGGAGTTTGCCAAGTTTCCACTACCGCCTTTAGGGCAGCTATTTATAGCGGACTAGAAATAACCGCCCGTCGAAACCATGCCTATGCAGTCCATTACTATGCCCCGCAAGGAATGGATAGCACTGTTTATATTCCCAATCCTGATCTACGCTTTAAAAATAATACCCCTGGACATATTTTAATCAAAACTGAACTTGATGTTGAAAAGAAAACTTTAATTTTTAGATTTTATGGCACCAATGATGGCAGGAAAACAGAAATAGATGGTCCGCATGTTTTATCCAGAGAACCCGATGGAGCGATGAAGACAGTTTTCTATCAGAAAGTTACTGATGCTAAAGGAAATACTTTCATTAATGAAGATTTTAAGAGCAGTTACAATTCTCCCAACGATTATCCAAAGCCCGGAGAAATTTTAACATCCAAACCAAAGAATTGGTCCAGCAAAGAATGGTCAGAATATAAGAAAGATAATAAACTCTAGCGCTATCGCTTAATTTCAAATTCCCAATTTTTAATTTTAAATCAATTCTTAACGACTGAATTTTTAAATGCAGAAATCGTATATTTCAAATTTAATTTAGAACTTACGCGTTTGAACTATATAGCACCTTAGTTTCTGAAAAATATTATTTTTTTAAACCTGCCTACTGGCAGGCAGGCTACCAATGCGAAGCGAAAGGCGAGCTTGTCCGCCTCTGAAGAGGGGGGAATGATATTTTTCAGAAACGCATAAAACAAAAATAATATTCAAACGCGTCAGTCCTATAATTATTAAAAATTAAAGATTGAATCGAAATTCAAAATTATCTTATCCCTATCACTGCCATCATTACCTCCACTACCTCCGGTTTATCTCTGCGATAGGAAAAAAACTTTTCTTTATTTTCAAAAGTGCATTCCCCGCTTTCAAAAATATTTTCTTCTTTTATTTCAAAATTTAATAATTGTTTTTTAATAATTCCAAACAGATCAGCAAATATTTTGTCTTCCTTTAAAATTATAGCTTGCGGATATTTTTTAAAATTATCTAAAATATCTTCTTTTATTTCAAAATGGCACTTTCTTATTCCAGGACCCAATACTACTTTTATTTTTTCTGTTTTCGCGCCTAGCTTTAACATCTCTCTCAATGTATTCCCTGCTATATCTCCAATAATTCCCCTCCAACCCGCATGAGCCAAACCGATTACTTTATTTTTCTCATCATAAAAATAAACCGGCACACAGTCAGCTATAGTTATAGCTAAGAATAAATCATCTTTTGACACCAGAGCGTCTGCCCCTGGGATTATTTGAGGTGACTTACTGGTAACTATAACCGCTTTATTTCCGTGAATCATTCCAGCAGAAATAACTTTTCTTTTATTAATTTTATTTTTTTTAAAAAACTTACTCCGGTTCTCATTATTAAAATCATCTCCCAACAATTTCATGGACCCATCTTTTTTTTCTGACATCACCGCCAAAATATTTTTCTTATCTTTAAAAAATTTAAACATATCTCATATATCCCCTCTCCCTCTTGCCTGCCCCGTTAGATATTATTCTGACTGGGGTACCCAAGGGGGACCCAAGGGGGACCCAAGGGGGACCCAAGGGGGACCCGCCTGCCACAGCCTGGCACTGGCGGGCAGGGATGCCTGTAAGGCAGAGGGGGTTTGTTTATATTCATTCTTTTATATTTAAATTTTACTCCACATTCTCCTAAAATAAAATAGGTTGCCACCTCATTATTATTGACTAACTTTCACTTTATTGCTACTATTGACCATGTTATTGGAGTTTCTATATTCCTTTGTTTTTAATGTTAACTCAGCTAATAACTCACGGCGGAAGAATGTTATTTACATATAAAAAATTCGCTGTTGGTTTCAGTTAAGTGATTTGCCAGTTGGCGCAAGCCTTGAGTGAGTAAATAAAAGTTTAAATTAAATACATTGCGCTGTTAGCTCAGTTGGATTATATGCCAGTTGGCGCGAACTCCCGAGAAAGAAATCAAATTTTAATATAATGCGCTGTTAGCTCAGTTGGTAGAGCAGTTGCCTCTTAAGCAAACGGTCGAGGGTTCGAATCCCCCACGGCGCACATAATCGATAAATGTCCCCATAGCTCAACGAATAGCGCTGGAAAGGTCAGTTTCCAGGACTTCTGCTGAAGAATCTAATAGTAGCAGAACAATTTAATATATGCCCCCATAGCTCAACGGATAGAGCAATAGCCTTCTAAGCTAAAGATCTAGGTTCGATTCCTGGTGGGGGTACATAAATAATTTTAAATTCTAAATTTAAAATTTTAAAACAAAGCTCTTGAAAAAACTTTCAATAAGATAAATACGCTGAACTGAACTAGGGTTGAAAGTGCTTAATTTTCAAGCCTTCTAAACTAAAGTTCTAGGTTCTCAACCAGAGATTGATCAGCCTCTGGCTGAGATTCCTGGTGGGGGCACAAGACGAATTTCAAATATCAAATTTAAAATTTTAAAACTAAAAACTATAACCTAACAACTAATAAACTAATTGACTATTTACCTATTTTAATTTTCTCATCATGATAATAACTATCTTTTCTGGAACTCTTACGATGAATAGCCATTTTTATAAAAAATTTAACCAAGATATTTCCGATAGGAAAATAATTCCATATTTTTCCAATATGAAAGAAAACAGACCAAAAAGTAATAGTAAAAATTTTAGGCGGAACATAAGGTGTTAAAAATGTATCCCAAAACAATGGCTTTATTTTTTTCTTATATCTTTTCTTGATATCTTTTTGGCTTTCGGTCAAAGTTTGTCCAGCGGCTTTACCACTTTTCATCGCATAATAAATCCCTTCTCCAGTTAAAAGCTTAACTAATCCCATCGCATCTCCGCAAAGAAGGATATTGTCTGTGCAATAATTTTTTACCACTTTAAGTGGCAAAGCTCCGCCAAATCTTTTTTCGATAACATATTCTTTTGGAATTAGTTCTTTCTCCGAAGACCAGGCCAAAAAATCATCCAAATAATAATTTAAACTTTTTCTCGGTTTCCTTATAATCCCAATTCCCACCTGATAGCCATTGAGAGTGGGGAAAATCCAGCCATATCCTATTTCCCATTTATACCCAGCTACCACATGCACATTTAAATCTTTTTTCTCACAATTTATCTCATACTCCATACAATATCCAAACTGATGCCTTTTGTGATTTTTATTTCCCAGAAATTTTGAAACCTTGCTATGCATACCATCTGCTCCGATAATATAATCGGTTTCTATCTCCGCTTGGCCATCTGAAAGTTTAAACACGTCTTTGCCATTTAACTTTTTTTTCTCAATCATTTGCAAATCGAATTTCAAGAATTTAACATTTTCTTTTTTCAACGCCTCTTTTAAAAGCAACTCATCAAACTCGTATCTGCTAACTTGATCAAACAAATGTTTAAAATCGCACTTCGCCACAAACATTTTGTTCCAATACATTTTTATCGACTTACAGGAGAAAGATTTTAATTCATCCTTTATTCTTTTATAATTTTCGAGTTCCAAACTCCAGTCTTTGCTACTCATTAACCCTCCCCCACAGGCTTTGTGCCTAGGAAAATCAAATTTATCTACAATTAAAACTTTTAAATTTTCCGTGTAAAAAGCCGCAGTACTTCCCGCTGGACCCGCTCCCACAATAACTACATCGTATTTTTCCGTATTTTTTATATTATTATTCATAATAAACTTTAACAAATTTAACTTACTTTTTTATCTTTTATAAATTATACCATAAAAAATGTAGAGACGTAGCACTGCTATGTCTAAAAAGAGACGCGATGAATCGCGCCTCTACAATTTGTAATGTTGTATTCGTAGAGACGAGGCTCGCCTCGTTTGAGCTCAGCGAAGCGGGCACTGCCTCGTCTGTACAGACGCATTGCAATGTGTCTCTACTTTATTAAAACAAAAGTCTCTTTGTAACTAGAATTCCCTGCCTTATCATAAGCTCGGATTCGCAGATATTGCATACCTGTTTCTGCTTTAGCAGGAATAGTAAAAGAATTAATTTTTGTTTTATAAATCTTTCCTCCTAGATAGATTTTGTATTTATCTATTTTTTGATTATCTGTAGCTTGCCAACTTATAGTGTTACCCCTAGTAAAAGAAGTAAGGCGGTTAGGAAAGTTAGTTATTCCTGGTTTTTCATTATCTATTTTAACTTTAGTTTTCTTTTCGTTTAGGAGAGTTCCATATTGGTCATATTGTTTAACTTTTAGGTAGCCAGAGAAATCACTACTAAGTTTAACTTTTCCATTCCATTTACCATTACTATCAGCTTGGATAGTTTTAATTAGTTTAGAGTTTTTATAAATTTTGATAGTTCCATCTTTTAGTCTTTCGTCCTCTCCTTGAAGTTTGATTTCTTTTTTATCACTATAGATAGTTGAGTTTTTCATCTTTTCTTTTCCTTCGCTGGTTTTGATGATGGGAGAGGTTTCAAAAGTTAGGGTGTAAGTGGATTCATTACTGTTAATATCTCGACAGATGGCGTAATAGGTGTAATTTCCAGAAGTTAAGTCAGTTAATTGAGAGGTGTGAGAAGTTTCTCCAGTCGTGGTAAAAACAGTTCCGTTATCAAAAGTAGAATTTTGATCTGAGGAATATTTACAAGTAGAGTTTTCATCAGTGGTTAAACTGAGGGTAACGGAAGTGGTATCGGTAGAAAATTTATTACTAGTATTATTAGTTAAAGTTGGATTAGCGTTATCCCCTGCTTCAACTTGGAAAGTGTGTTCGCTATAGGTGCCAGTGTAAGTGAAAGCTATTTTTCCTTCGCTATTGGCTTTGCAGATTCCAGCGGTGCAATTGGTTCCAGTTATGTTTTGTCCTAAAGTATCATCTACGCTGACGTTGTAATAATTATTGGGAGTTAAATCTCCGATAGTGTGCAGAGTGTTAGTAAGAGATGAATTATCGGAAGATTCTTTCCATTCTTTAGTATTGTCTTCCCAAGTAATATCAGTAATGTTTAACCATTCAGGCCTTACTTCATCGGCGGCATATGAGTTGAAATTTCCACTCTCGGGAGTAACGCTTAAATCAGCTAAATTGGAATTAATGGTTTCTTTATCTCTAAACTTTCCGTCTCCATAAATACGAGCTCCGGCTCCGATATCTATTTTATCAGTTCCAATAGTATGTGGTGGTTGGTATTCATAAGCTCCGATGTCAGGCGTGCCGTAGATAGGGTTGCCAGCGTAGTCGGAAGTGAGACCGACGGAGGTGCCGGAGTCGATGGCGGGAGAATTATATTGGAGAGCAAGATCATTCGAGCCAGGGTTTGTAAATAAAGGATTAGCATTAACACTTTGGATATCATGTCCATCATTTAATTGTGTGCCCCATTCTAGAAAATCTGACCAGGTTAAATAATTAACAGGAGTATCAATAGAAATAGAATGTCTTCCATAATTTCCTATGCCTGATAGATATAGTAAGTTATTGTCAGATATCAATGATGACCCACTATCAACTAGAACTATAGCATTGTTAACACTCGTTAAACCAGAGGCGATATCAATTATATTGTTTTTTAATTCTACATTTAAGGTGATATATGTAACCGCACCAATTAAGATTGGTTGTGCTAACATTGGAATAGAACTATAAATAATATTGTCATAAATCTTTAATGCGTTAATTCCCTTGGGATGAATTCCCCACCGGCAATTTATTATTTGATTGTTAAATACTCCGCCTGAAGTGTTAGTTGAGTTTCCTTTATATACGACACCATAACCCGCACCATAAACAAGATTTTTTTCTACAATTCCATTTATACTGTAGCCAAATAATATACCATGAATTGGAACCGTGTTTTGATCTAAAGATGAATTATAAAATAATGGACCATAAATTGTATTGCCACGGATAATTGATCCATCTAGCTTATTATTTCCGGAACCTCCATCAGAATCAGTACCCAACCTGATAACATATCCGGACAAGGAATGCGTTGATAGTATATTGTTTAGCACCTGCGCAACACCCATATTTGTTCCGGATGAATACATGGTTATATGTGTCAAAGTGCCAGTTGAATCAGTCGTTATAGTATTTCTTTGCACTAAGGGATTAAGTTGGTCTTTGATAAAAACAATACTTCCTGGAGTTGCCAAGTTCGTAAAGGATAAATTATTATCCTGTACTGTTACATTGTATATTCCCGTAGTAATATAAATAGATGCTGAAATATTTGTTTCATCTGCTGAACTTACAACAGTATTGCTATTAAAACTTATGGCACCCGTAGCTCCTGTCGCCAATAATAATCCTTCAGTTAAACCTGTTACGGTTATGGAATTATTAAGAATATTCATCGCACCATTTCCAGCAACTAGGTTAAAAACATAATGAGCGTTATTTCCAGCCACTATAGTATTGCCTGTAATATTCTGAACGTAATCCGCATTAGCTGAACCTAGATGTATAATATTAGATGCACCGACACCATTTATATTATTATTTGTAAGTGAAAAATTTCCTAATAAAGTTATTTCCGTTAGGTTGGAGGTTGCATTAATTACTGAATTATTGACTGAATTAGTAGTTGATCCTGCATTTCCATTTGCATAGAGAAGCGAAGTTGAGGCAGAATCGAGCCAACATCCTGTGAGACTCTTATTGGTAGCATTTCCATCAAAAACAACATTGTATAATTGTCCTGCCGCAGGTGAAAATGTATATCCTGTCATACTCATAGCACCATTACTATTCATTAGCTCAATATTATAGATATTTGCATTGCCTTTTATTATGTGCGTGCCATAAGCAGGAGAACCGTCAGCTATCCAAGTTATACCCTTACTAATTTGCAATGCAGCAGTTGTATTTTTATTTTCTACATAGACTCCTGGGGCTGTATGGATAGTATCTCCATTGGATGCAGTAGTTTCAGCATGAACATGTGTTCGCCATGCACATACTTGCCCTGTGCCAGAACCAGGATATGCTGCATTGGAAAGACCTGTACAATTTATATCATCACCACTAGTACTAATATAATACGTCGCCGCATTTGCCTCTTTTCCAAACCCCAATCCAAAAATAAAAAAAGCTAAGGCGAAAAATCCTAGCGTAAATGTTCTTGCCCCGTTAAATTGCGGTACTCCGCAATATTTAACTGGGGTTTTAAATTTTAAATTTAACTTATCTTTTAAGCCCCCCCCAATAAGTCTTGAAGATTATTTGTTTTCATTTTTATATTTTTATAATTAATTAAGTTTATTATCAGCGTCTTCGCGAGAGGGTACTCCGACGAAGCGATCCAGGAATTTTGAAATATCTCAGAATTAACTATTTCTGGATTGCTTCGGAGTACCTCGCAAAGACAGACCTGCTTTATTATTATTTTATTATTTTTAAATTATTTTATTTTTGATACAAATTTCCTAGATAGATTCTTTTCGTCTCTGCGAGTAAATTTTGTACTCAGAATTTGCGTAGCAGTCCAGATATATTAATTCTGGATCGCTTCGGGATTACCCTCGCGAAGACAGAGGAGAATTTATTCACAATGGCATTGCGAGTGGCTTAATTGCCATTGACAACCTCGTCTCTTCTTCCTGCTTCAATTATATACTTTTTCTCTTAATTCCTTTATATGACGACTCTATTTTATAAGTTTTATAATCGTAATCCTATATTATCAAAAAAAGTGACAATTTGCAATGAGAAACACAATGAATCGCGTCTCTACAATCTATTTTTTAGTTTCTTTAAATCCAATTATTTTTAGTTCTTTATCTTTTGGATTCGTTGCAATAAGTTTATTTATAATTTTAAAGATAACATTAAAATTATCTTTATTCTCTCGTTCCATTTTTTCTATTTTTTCACGTAATTCTTTGTGAGTTGAAAGCATTCGCCTCATGCCAATAAACGCCCGCATTATTTGAATATTTACTTGAATAGCTATATCACTTTTTAGCACGCTCGAAAGCATGGCAATACCTGGCTCAGTAAAGACATGGGGATTATATTTTAAATGCTGACCACGCCCCCTTTTTAAGGTCACAATTTGTGACCTTAAAAAAATATCAGCTTCTTTTTTATTAAGCTGGAACATAAAATCTTCTGGGAATCTTTTTATGTTTCTCTTAACAGCTTGATTAAGCACTTTTGTTTCTACGCCATACAGCAACGCGAGATCAGTATCGAATATTACCTTTTCACCCCTAATGGAATATATTTTGCCGATTATCCTTTCGTCAGGAATAATAGCTATTGATTTTTTATTTTTAGATTCAGACATTTTTATATTCTTAAGATTTTATTAAGATGGTTCTATTTTATCACAAAAATATAAAGCTACGCAAACAAAAAATCTCCCGCTGGAGGAGATTTTTTAGTTATCTAAAAAACTGCAATCTAAATTTATTTCTTCTCTTCTACTTTCTCCTCGTCAGTTGCTTTTTCTTTAACGCCTGCTACTTTAGACACATCTTCTTCCACTTTCTCGTTCAACTCAGACAATTCTTCTTCGCTTCTTGGTGCGCTAACAGAAGCAATGATTGTTTCTAGATTATCCAGAACTTCTACGTCCGCAGGAACCGCCAAGTCTCCAACTGTTATTCTGTCTTCGAAAGTAACCAACTTGGATAAATCAATCGTAAAGTCATGAGGCATATTGCCTGGCAAACATTTTACTGCAACATCATCTAGAGATTTAACCAATGTTCCGCCATTTTCTTTTACGGCAGGAGCTTCACCCACAAAAACTAAAGGAATTTTTGTTTCAACTTCTTCTTTCATATTAACTCGCAAAAGATCGATATGCGTAACTCTGCCAGAAAGAGAATCCATTTGATAATCGTAAATTATAACGTTTTCTTTTTCTCCGCCAGCAATTTCTAAAGTAACCACTGTGTTTTCACCAGCTTCTTGGAAAACTTTACCAAATTCCAAACCATTTATCCAAACGTTTTTATTTTCTTTGGATTGCCCGTACAAAACAGCTGGGATTATTCCCTCTTTTCTTTTAGCATTAAGATTTTCTTTTTCCAAATCTCTTAATTCTCCCTTTAAAATTACACTTTTCATAATTCTTTTTACCGAAATACATTCACAGAAAAACCACACCACTATCTTCTCTGTAAATCCAATTTCATTCTTTACTTATTATTTAAATATTTATACACTTCCAAAACATCTTCTTTATTGACAGGATTTTTTTTAAACATTTCCCGCGCCTCCTGAACGCTCAAATCCGTCGCCATCCCCAGGCTAACCACTCCCTGCTTGCCTTCTGTAATAAAAGCCAACACCGCGCTCTGACATTTACTGCAAGTCAGATGAAATATAGTCCTACTACTGCCCTCCTCCAAAACAAAAGTCTGCGAATTATCATACTTAGCTTTACATAGCGGACATTTGGTCAGATTTTTTAAGTTATATTCTTGTTCTCTCATAATAACTATTATACATATTAATAGATAAAAATCAACCCCACGTTCATTTCAGCATATTAGCATGTTAGCATTTTAACATTAACAGGATGAATTATGAAGTAAGAATTATGAATAAAAACATTAAAACAATTGAGGTCATCTGTAATCAGTCATCAAAACACATTTTAAATTCTATGACCGATGACTTTTGACTGATGACCAAATCATTGCTTTACAAACTTTAAGAACTGTTCTTCTATTCGTAATTTCGTAAGGTTCGTACTTCGTAATGATTTCGTAATTCGTAGAGAACACTAGAAATCATCCCCTGTTTTAATTCTGGTTTCCAAATTTCTTCGACTAACCAAAAAAATATTATTAACAATTCCTATAGTCATAAAAGATACCACCAACGAACTCCCTCCGTAACTAAGAAATATGAGAGGTATCCCTGTTACAGGCATCACTCCTATGTTCATCCCAATATTAACTACAACCTGCACAAAAAACATTGCCATACTTCCCGCTACTATCAGATAGCCCAAATTATCCATGGCTATTTGAGCTATTTTTTTTAATCTATAAAAAATAATTACCAAAAGAATAATCACTACTCCACTTCCCAAAACTCCAAACTCCTCCACGATAACTGCAAAAATAAAGTCTGTATGATTTTCTGGCAAAAAATTGAGCTGTGATTGCGAACCATGTCCCAATCCTTTGCCGGTAAGTCCTCCCGAACCCACAGCCACCATTGATTGAATCACGTTGTAACCGCTGCCTTTGGGATCATTTTCTGGGTTAATAAAGTTTATTATTCTATTTTTTTGATAATCCGCTAAAAGAAACCAAATCACTATCAAACTGAACAAACCCAAACAAAAAATTACCGCTAAATATTTCCATTCTATCCCCGAAAGAAAAAGCATTGTTATTAATATTGCCATCAAAACCAAGGCGCTTCCAAAATCTGGCTGCAATAAAACCAGAAGTATAACCACTCCAGTTATAAAAAAAGAGGCCACCAATCTAGTTATCTCGCTCAACATCGCTTTACTTTTGGTGATAAAACTAGCTAGCGATAAAATTAATAGAACTTTGGCCATCTCTACTGGTTGAAAATTGAAAAATCCGATAGATATCCAGCCTGTGGTTCCGCGCACCAAAGACCCTTTGATCAGCACCAATAGCAACACGACAATCATTAGAAAATATATTATTTTGCTGTGGGATTTAAAATTATGATAGTCTACCAAGGAAAAAATAAACATAACTATAATTCCCACCGCAAAAGCCGCTAACTGTTTCCCGAAAAAAGTCATTTCTCCAGCACTGATTTTTTCTGAAACAGAAATACTATAAAGAGCCAATAGCCCCACGCCCAAAAGCAACAGCACTGCCGTTATTAAAATCCAATCTAATCTGAATATTTTTCCTAGCATAAAAAAAATTATAAAATAAGCACCCCTATCTCATATCATAGTTTAATCTAAAAAACGACATTTGCCAACCAATCATTTTAGCATATTAGCATGTTAACATTTTAGCATGTTAATATTTTAAGATTAAAACAGTTGACAGCATCTGAGAAATAATATGCAGAAACGATAGGTCAATAAATAATTAACAACACATCTCCAAAAAATTTATCAAAATGTCTACAAAGAATGTTAAAATGCTAATATGCTAAAATGATAACGTGTTTTGCATTGCTAAAATCCTTATTTTACGCTAATATTGTAGTAAGTTAAATTCCTATTATAAACATTTAAATTATGAAATTAATCGTAAATCTGCCCGCCTATAATGAAGAAGAAAAAATTGGGCAAACTATCAAAAGAATTCCTCGAAAATTTGAAGGAATCGACGAAGTTTTGGTTCAAGTTGTCAATGACGGTTCCAAAGACAAGACTGCTGAAGTTTCCCGCCAAGCTGGAGCTGAATTAATTGTTTCTCACAATACTAATCGAGGGATTGGAGTGGCTTTCAAAACTGCCGTTACCAATGCACTGGAAAATGGAGCAGACATTATGGTCAACATTGATGCCGATGGGCAATTTAATCCCGATGATATTGCAAAAATGATTAACCCTATTTTAAAAGGAGAGGCTGATATGGTTATTGCCGACAGATTTGGCGAGCATAAAGCTAAAAACATTCCTTGGATAAAAGATTTTCTCAACAGACTTGCCTCCAAAATGGTGGGGAAATTTATGCGATACAACATTAAAGACTTGACTTGTGGATTTCGCGCGATGAATAGTGAAACAATGCTTAAGCTAAATCTACCAGGGGGATTTACCTACACTCAAGAAACTATTATCGATGCTCTGGGGAAAAATCTTAAACTAAAATGGGTTCCGGTTGAAGTTACTTATTTTGCCGACCGCAAATCCCGAGTAGTCAAAAGTGTTTACCAATTCGTAAGTGACAGTTTTAAAATTATTCTCAAAGCCATTCGGGATGTTAGACCGATGAAATTTTTTGGAATTCCTGGTTTAGTTCTTATTATTATTTCTTTAATTATCTTAATAATTTTTCTGATCTCTTATTTTCAAGATTTGAAAATATCCCCCTACCGCAACTATTTGCTTCTTTCTGTATCATTATTCCTCATTGGGCTTCAGGCTATAATTTTTGCACTGATTGCTGACATGATAAAAAATAGCCGCAAGCTAACTGAAGATGAAATGTATTTACTAAAATCTTATTTCTATAACAAAAAGAAGAATGAAACAATACCAAATCCAGCTAACCATTCCTCACAAATCTAATAATTTCGGCTACGACAAGCGAAAAAATATTTCATCATATATCGATATTCCTCAAAATTTTTTCTTTGTCTCGCTCTAAATTATAAAATTTGCTCATGAAGAAGCGTTAATTGAATTTGGTATAAAAAATATGAGTAAAAATCCAAAAATATTATTCATTTCTAGGGCTTATCCGCCAACTATTGGAGGAATTGAAAACCAAAATTATGGAATCGCGACCGAACTTTCTCGACTAACCTCTGTAAAAATAATCGCCAACACGCGCGGCAAAAAGTTTTTGCCTATTTTTCTTGTACAAGCTTTTTTTATCGCCCTTTTTTCTCTTTGGAAATATGACGTGGTTCTTTTTGGCGATGGCGTCCCCACTCCTTTGGGAGTATTTTTAAAATTTTTTCATCCCAAGAAAAAATTTGCCTCTATTGTTCACGGATTGGATATAACTTTCGCGCATAAAAAATCCCTAATGGGAAAACTTTATAGACTTGCCAATGTTCCCGCTCTGAAAAAAATGAACAAATTAATAATGGTCGGCAACCACACTATTTCCGAGGCTACTAAACTCGGCATAGCCCGAGAAAAATGCGTCTTTATTCCTAATGGATTTGATGAGGATAAAGTTTGTGATAACTTTAACAGAAAAAATTTGGAAGAATTTCTGGACATGGATTTATCTGATAAAAAAGTTATTTTGCGCGTAGGCAGGTTCGTGAAACACAAGGGCTTAGATTGGTTTATCGACAAAGTAATGCCCCAACTGCCCGAGAATTATATCCTTCTGGGCGCTGGGGGACGCGTGGCCAAAAGAACCGTTGGCGACAGCGATACTTTTCCCATTTGTGAAGAAAATATCAAAAAAAACAATCTGGAAGCACGAGTAAAATTATTTCCCAATATTGCCCAAGAAAAAATGAATCTGCTTTTTAATACAGTAGACATGCTTGTTTCTCCCAATGTTTCTGTACCTGGCTCAATGGAAGGTTTTGGAATAAATGCTATTGAAGGTACTGCTTGCGCTAAGGTAGTTGTAGCATCCGATTTGGAAGGGCTCAAAGATGCTATTATCAACGGCCAGAATGGGTTTATGGTGGAACCTGGCAATGCTGACAAATATGCCCAAAAAATAAAAGCCATCCTCCAAGATGACAACTTCCGCGTGGCTTTTGGCAAACGCGCCCAAACTTATTCTTTTGCCAATTTTTCTTGGGAAGTAGTCGGCAAAAAATATCTCGAAGAACTTAAGAATATATGATATAAAATATCAAAATTCAAATTTCCAAATGTGAGATTACATCTATAGAATAATCTGTCATTGATAAAAAACATTTACGTACATATTTACGTAAATTTTTTATTCTTTAAACCGTCGCTTGTAACTCCTCACTGACCCCTTCTCTTATATCTTTTTTTACCCGTCTCTGCGAGTAATTTGAGTACTCTCAAATTGCGTGGCAGTCCAGAAAAATAGAACTCTTTAATTAAATATATTCCTAGATTGCCACGTCAGGAGTTTTAAATCATCTTTGGAGATAATTTAAACATCGCAAAGACATGTCTGCTTTTTTCATAGGGTCAGTGAGGAATTACCGTCGCTGGAATTACCGTCGCTTTTCTTGACAGAATCGCTAACTGGTGCCAGACTTTTAATAAATAGGAGGGGTTCTTTAAAAACTCATTGAAAAACCCCACAATCAAAACTTCGTTCAAAGGGAGAAAAATTATGGAAGGTTACATCACTGGTTTTTCCAACATTTTGAACACGCAGGCGGCATTATTTTTTGCAGGCCTTAAACAAATGAATAATTTTAATTCATTGGCAATGCAAGCACTTCCGCCATTTCTAACGGCTGAAAAAACCAGGAAAAGCGACCCGGGAGCAAACTGGGATCTTTTTATGGGCAATCTTAACTCCGGCCTCGCCGGACTAGGAAATGGCTTCACAGCCATTGGAAAAATGCAAAGAAATTTGCTTGAAGATCAAATTACCGCCTGGGCAAAAGGAGGAAACGCTTATGCGGATGTTGCCAAACGACAGTTGACAGCGATACAAGCAGTTGGTACAACCTACCCGGAAGCCATTGAGGCTATCGGACCGGAATTTGGGTTCAACTATGATGGTGGATTAGGGTTCCCAGTAATGGTCCATACGTTACGGTTTAACCTTTGTAAAGTACTGCCGTCCGTTCCAGGAGTTGTGACCAAGCTCAACTCCAAACCGATTGTGGTTATTCCGCCCTTTGTTCTTGGAGCAAACATCCTGGCGCTTCTACCAGGAGAAGGTCGGAGTTATTTGCATGCTTTTGCCAACGCAGGCATCCCGACGTACATTTTGATTATGAAACCGATCACCAGTACGCCAGCGGTCAGGAAAATGACACTGGAGAATATCGCTATGGACGTGAAATATTTCTGCCAGTATCTGAAGAATCTTCACTACAACGAAGTAACGATCAACGGATACTGCCAAGGCGGAACTGTAGCTGCCATAATATTCATGTCTGGGATATTAAAGGGACTGGCGAACAAGTTCATCACCTGTGTCGCACCGATGGACGGCACCCTGTCAAAAGGCCTAACGGCATTCCTGTTTGGTCTACCAGAACGATTCCGGGACCTGGCTTACGGAACCACCTTAATAGAAGGAGATCCAGTCGCCAGCGGACCACTGATGAGTTACGTGTATAAAGCAGCTGCCCTATCAGAAGGAGGAGACCCTCTTACGGAGTTATGTCAGACATTCGACATGCTTCATGGTATAGCCAAAAAAAATGGCGGAACAGTCGAAACTCATGACATTCCAAAGATAATATTGGCCATTCAGTACTGGCTAAAAAACAATCGGACTGACATCCCAATGTCGGTGACGGATATGAGTTTTAAACTGTACACCATACCAACCCGAGACGACGGCACGTTGCCACTCCAGCTGTTCGGAAGACCACTCAATTTCAAATGGTTTAGAGAGCACGAAGTGCCGTGGCTAATCTGCCATGGCGAAAGGGATGACCTAGTTGAACGGAGAGTTGCGCTAGCCCCTACGAAATGGCTTGACGGGTTTGTGGAAGTAACACCCTTTCCCAAAGGCCATGTAGCCATCGCCACCTCTTGGTCTGTCCCAGGATCGAAATGTCCATTAGACGGTGAATTTACCATCGACGGACGAACTTATCGCGGACCGGTTAAGTTCCATCTGGATCTACCGGCTCACACCTCTGCATCTGCCTCTGTATATGGTGCGCATCTACGAAATTAAAGGAGGGGTTTCGTATGACCGACGAACAAAAGAATGCCTGATCTCATATCTGTCGAGGTCAGGCATTATTTTTTTTAAAATCATATCTCCAATCTTATTCCTAAATTCTCAAATCGCCTCTTTGTATAATTCCATTCTGTGCTATTATATAAATAGCTTTAATATAACCGTGTGTTTGCATTTTATGTCTATTTTTAATGAACTTTTACTATTTTTCTCGAGCATAATATTCCTGCTTTTTTTACCAGGATATTTTTTGTTGTTGGCAATTTTCAGAAAAAAAATTAACCAAAAATTCTCTCCGATTGAAATTGCAGTCATTGCTTTTGCCACCAGCCTAATAACTTTTGACTTTCTATTTATTATCTTTGGAAAAATTGGTTTTAATATCAACCGAAACTCAATTTTAGCCATAATCTCCTTTTTTATCCTAGCTTGCTATGGAATATACAAACTTAAAGCCAAAAAAGAAACTGCATCCGACACAGTGCCTAAGAAAAACAATTCTAAATTAGAATTCAATAAAATCCAAACTATTCTTATTATTTTAATTTTATTTCTAACCATCTTTTTAAAAACTTCTTATTTAGCCAATTCTATCTTCCCTACTTCTACCGATCTCGGGCATCACATGTATTGGTCAAAATTAGTAGCTGAAACCGGACAATTGCCTCATTACCAAAAAAACGAAATAATTCAAACTGCCGATATTTATCAATTAAAAACTAATCCTATTGCTGATTTTATCATCGGCGAACACCTTATTTTTTCTGGAATTAATTTATTAAGCAAGATATCATTCATTTCTTATTTTCCTGCGCTTACGCTTTTTCTTATTAATATTTTCGGCATTTTGGCTATGTTTATTTTAAGCTTGAGAATTTTTGATCTTAATTTTAGAGACAATACTTTGAACAAAAAAATATTCAATCCCGCCAATCTTGCCATATTGACCCTATTTTTAATTGGACCTTTCTACGCCATCACTTCCCCGCAGGCCAAATTTATCAGTGGCGGGGTAATCGGCAACCTAATCGGCAACCTGCTTATACCGCTTTGTTTGTATTTTTATTTCCGCGCCATAAAAGAAAAAGATTCCTGGATGTTATTTCTGGCAATATTTCTAAGCGCAGGCTTATTTTACACTCATCATTTAAGCGGATTTATTTTCATATTCATCCTTATATTCATAATTCTGATATTTAATTTCTTATTTATCCTAAAGAATATTCAAACAAACACTTCCTCTAAAATTAGAAACATTCTATCTAACTACAAAAATTTAGCTAAAGATTTTTTCCACTTATTTTTTTCTCCCCCGATAATTACTTTACTGATTTTCGCTCTGCTATTTTTATTTTTTGTTTACACCCCCAGCTATATTGTTACCGATGCCAAAACTACCGTAGTAGGAGCACCTAGTAAGTCTACCCGAGCAGGGTTAACTTTGGAACAATTTAAATATGCCGTAGGCGAAATGCGCTTAGCCTTCGGAATTGTCGGATTTTTTATTATTAGCGGATTAATTTTTATAAAGAAAAAACTATCTATAGAAAAAAATATAATTTACACCAGACTCCTGATGCCTTCTCTTTTGTTTGGTTGGGCGCTGGCTTTATTTATGATGACCACCAAACCTCAATGGATGCGCATCAATATTCCTTCTGACCGAGTAGCCAATTACGCCAATTTCCCCTTCATTATTTTAGCGGCGACAGGAATTCTATATTTGCTATTTATCCTAAAAGAATTGAAAAATAATTTTATTATTTCCAAAAAAATACAGTATTTTCTATTTTTATTATTCTTTTCTACTATTATCTTTATGGGCTACTACGATAATTCCTCATCATTATCCCAAGGACAAAAAAACCAAAAAGCCCTGCAAACATTTCACGCTTCAGAATTTCTAGCCAATCAAATAAAGTCCCATGAAAATTTGTACTCTGCTAATATTATCAAAGACCATAATTATATATCTGCTGATTCTTGGATGAAATTATTTTTTATGACTGATTACAACTATCCTCTTTCTCGGGGATATTTTAAGCGCTACGAAGATATTACTAAGCCTAGAGAAATGTGTACCCTCTGGATGATTAGCGAACCCTCTTCCCAGCGAGCTCAAAATTGCTTTAGCTCTACTAATACAAAATATATCATTGTAGATACCTCTGTCGATGGGCCCCAATTTAAAGCTAGCTCCAATTTTTCAAAAATTTACGAAGGAAACAGCTTGTCAATTTTTTCTAAAAATAACCGCTAAACTATATGTTTGATCAAAAATCTATTTTAATTTCACTGACAATTTTTATAATAATTAGTTTCTCTTTTTTAGCTATTTTAGAAAAGAAACAGCATCAAATTAAAGATAATTGGTTTTTGTATTTTGAAAATATAGAGGATGCCTCTCCTAATTTCACAATAGAAAATTATTCTAAAACTGGTAATTTTACCTGGGAAATTTTCATAAACGATTCCAAAGTTAAAGAAGACTCTGCTCAGGTATTGAACAATAACAAAAAAAATGTTAGTATTGATAAACCTCTCGGAGTGAAATCAATTAAAATAGTAGTTTCTTACTCAAAAGACAAAAAAGAGATTTATAAAAACCTTGAGTGAAACTTTATAAAAACCTTAGATAAATAAATGAAAATATTAACCTACCCTAATCCAATTTTGGATAAAAAAGCTCAAAATATAAAAAATCCTCTGGATTTAGAAATTCAAAAATTAATCCCTGGAATGCTCGCAACAATGCGAAAAAATAACGGGATGGGCTTAGCGGCTCCTCAGATAGGAAAGTCCATTAGATTGTGCGTCATAGAGCACCAAGGAGAAACCTATGTACTCATTAATCCTAAAATAACTTCCCATTCCAACATAAAGCTAAAAAACGAAGAGGGTTGTTTAAGCTTTCCGGGTAAATTTATCCCTGTCGAACGCTTTGAAACAGTTCAAGTCAGATATTTGGACGAAAAAGGAAAGAAGTGTAAAATAAAAGCGCAGAACCTATTGGCCAGAGCCTTTCAGCATGAGATTGATCATCTGGATGGAATTGTTTTTATAAACAGATAAAAAAATAAAAGCCACTTTAGTGGTAACCATATCTATGAACGAAATAAAAAAACCCACGATTGTCTTTATGGGAACACCCGAAATAGCTGAAATTGTATTGGAAAATATTTACTTAAAAAATTATCCTATTTTGGCTGTGGTTACTCAGCCAGATTACCAGCCCAAAGGCAAACCAGATAATCTTATTAGCCCTGTAAAAAAACTTGCCCTTGAAAAAAACATTCCCATCTCCCAGCCTCAGAGATTAGATGTTGATTTCAAAAAATGGCTAGAAGGACTTAAGCCGGATTTAATTATAGTAACAGCCTTTGGAAAAATTATTCCCAAGGAAATACTAGCTATACCCAAACATAAATCGCTCAATGTCCATGCCTCTCTTTTGCCCAAATTAAGAGGAGCTTCCCCTATCCAAAACGCTCTTACTAACGGGATGGCTGAAACCGGAATAACTATAATGCTTATGGATAAAGGCATAGATACGGGAGATATTCTCTCTCAAAAGAAAATATCCATTGAATCGGAAGACGACTATGTAACCTTGACCGGCAAGTTGGCTGTGATTGCATCCCACTTACTCATAGACACCATTCCTGATTGGATAAATAAATCCATAACTCCCAAAAAACAAGATACTGCCCAAGCCACTATGTGCCAACTGATAGAAAAATCTGATGGCAAAATAAATTGGACGGAAGATGCTCAGGATATTTATAATAAATTCAGAGCTTTCCGCGTTTGGCCGGGGATATTTACGTTCTGGGAAAACAAAGGAAATTTACAAAAAATATCCCTTAACGAGATATCCGTTGAAATAAATATATCTGGAAAAAGATACCATCTGGGAGAAATTTTCAGATATTCTGATTCAAAAATCGGGATACAAGCCAATAACGGTGTCATTATCCTCGGTAAAATCCAATTAGCCGGCAAAAATGAGACCTCTGTCGATGATTTTCTCAATGGTTACCCTAACTTCATAGGAAGTATATTAAAGTAAATTATGAATTCACAAGACAAAAAAGAAAACAAAATAATTTTTATCGGAATGGGCTTAATTTTGGCAATCCTCTTATTTGCCGCAAGTAAAAATTTCTTAGATAAAAAAAATAATCCAGAAATTAAAAAAACAACTAAAGAAGAAGCTTACATAGACTACTCCTATATTACTTCCCTAGAATTGAATAGCAAAATAATCGCTGGAGAGCCTGTAGCATTGCTTGACATTCGAGACTCCGTCAACTTTGAAAAAAATCATATCGAAAACTCCACCAACATATCTCCTGCTAATTTCGATCAAACTTTAGGAAAAATTGATAAAAACCAAATTGTTGTTATAATTGGCTATGACTATGCAAAAAAGAGCGATGTGGCTGCAATCATAAAAAAAATGAAAACTGATTTGGAATTCAAGAATGTCCTAGCTCTCTCTGGAGGAATTATCGGCTGGGCCGAAGAAGGCAACCAAATAATAAGCGGAGGCAACACGGAATCTGCCATAGATTGGTCGAAAATAGATTACATTATTCCAGAACAGCTAAAACTAGCCCTCGATAATAATTATCCGGTTTTTATCCTAGACACCCGATCGAGCTCTCAATACGCTACTGGGCACATTCCTGGAGCAATAAATATTCCTTTGGCTGAATTGGAAAAAAGGAGAACGGAAATTTCTTCATTAGATGAAATCTTGGTTTACGGCGCAAGCACCGAAGATGACTTCAAAGCCGGAGTCAAGCTTAACGATCTTGGTTTTTTAGCTACTTATACTCTTAAAGGTGGTTTTGCTTCTTGGAAGGAGAAGAATTTTGGGTTAGAGAGATAGTTTCATTTCCCCTCTCCCCCTCTTTGAGGGGGAGAATTAAAGAGGGGGTGAGCCATCAATCGGCGGTCATTATCAATTTTCGATTTATTTATCTGTTAAATCTTTCATCACAAATTTAAAAGGTCTGATATTACATATAACATCAGACCTTTTTGACTTCAAGAGACAAAGTTTCAAAGAGCCAAAGAATCTTAGCTCTGAGATTTAGGAAGATTGCGGAGAGAAAACCTGATCACCATCCTCCCAATCATCCAAATCATCAATAAGATCGGCATTTAGTGACCAGCCAATGCTATTCCAATCACAACTAATCGCCCAAAGAACATTTTTCTCATCGCAAATGTAAAATTTATTCTTATACCCGCCGTCGACAAGTAAAGTTCCATCTTGGCCGCGACCCTGTTTTTTCATTAAGAAGAACATACTATAAAGATTAGTTTTGGCTACATACTCACCACCGAGCTCATTAATGATATCATCATCGACAGCTCCCCTTAGCAATTTGTGATAGCGAAGCGTTGACGGACCACATGTAAATACAGTCTCACTGAGTAATATTTTTTGAAAAATTTCCCCAATATGGCGTATCTGCACCTCCGCCTCATCGCTGATATCCACCACGAATTTTTCTTTCGCGATGAATGGCTCAGTGGTTACGGGAATGTCGATGATGCCAAGAAAATCAAGAACGTTTTTTATAAGCGGATTGAGGCCGAGTAATTTTCGAATTGTATTCCGATTAACTCCAGCGACATTTCCATCTCGAAGATCAGACAGTATTCCTGATTCAAAAATATCTTGCAACTTTTCTGCAGAGGCATCTCCAAAAATTTCTGCGAATTTTCCTGCTTGTTTTAGGGTCGCCTTTTTCATAGCAAGTCCTCCTTGCGGTCGCTTTATTAGCGGCGCATTTTTAAAAGTTTTGCTGTCAAACTAACCTAAATGGTTTCGCCCCAGCAGAAAAAATTCTTTATTCGTCATGTTAAACTTGTTTCAGCATCTCCTTTAGATTCCGGATCGAGTCCGGAATGACAAATAAAAAAATCCTTTCTGCTGTGGCGAAAATACGCAATTGTTGATTTTAAAGTACTAATTTTATAGTATACACCTAAAAAGACATTTTGTCAATCAAAAATGCCAGTTTTTGGCGTAAATAAAGGGTTTTTTAAAATAAAATACACATTAAATATACGTCATATACACGTCCACGCTTTATGACTAAAATAAAATAAATCAGCTCGAAAAGAGCGTAAAAAAACTTTGTTACGTAGCGGAGCGGAGGCTGAAGTTTTAGCGAATGAGAGTTAGATTTATTTATATTTTAGTAGTATGTGTGGCAGTTTTTGTAACTTTTTGCTGTCAAAAAGTTAGTAAGAAAAATTTAATGCAGAACCTTGCCATTCAAATGCACACGTTAACTAAAGCCGGTGATTCTTCCTGCCAAGAAAAGAACAGGGCACTGCCCTGTTCCTACGGTGTATATTTTTTTAAAATGTTTTAATCAAACCCCTCCCCAACCCTCCCCTTTCTAAGGGGAGGAGGAAGACCAAATTTTATTTAGCCACTACCGCCAAGATATCATCATTTTTAACAATCAGATAAATCTCTTCTCCCATTATCACTTCTGTCCCGGAATATCTGCTATAAATAACTTTTTGCCCCTTTTTAACAGTTATTTTTTTGCTTTCTCCTACTGCCACTACTTTTCCTATTTGTGGTTTTTCATTTTCATTAACTGATGATTCCGGCAAGTAAATCCCGGTCTCAGTTTTAGATTTTTCTACTCTTTTTTCTGGAGCAATTACGACATTATCCTTTAGAGGTTGTATGTTCATTTTATTGTTTGGATAAATTTATTGAAAAACTTTCAACAAAATATCCGGTGAATTTATTATCAAAAAATATTTTACACCCATTCATATCCCAAGTCAATATTTTTAATTTATTTGGATTGATTATTTTTTTCTATTATTTCCTTTAACTTTGACAATTCTCTCCCTGCACTCATATTTTTTATCTTTCTAGGAGCCATAAATGTTGTTTGAGATAGGCTAAGCGGTCTCTCCTTGGGCTGGTAAACTCTTTGCTCAGTCTCTATCTTTCCGCTAAAATTTGGCCTGTAATTATCTTCTTTTTTAACGTCAGCGCCATTGCCGGCAGCATCTCCACTATTTCCAGCAATTCTTCGTTTATTTTCATTTTCTTCATTTTGAACTCTGGCTATAGCTCTTTGATAATCTTTAAGACAATCCTTGCAAAAAGTAGGCCTCTCTCCATCAGGCTTAAAAGGAATCTGAATTTCCACTCCGCAAGTATCACATTCTGAATTAAATAAAACCTTCTCTTTTTCTATCTTAACTGGCGGTTCCTCTGTCTTGTCTTCATTTTTCTCAGGCAGATTATCATTTTTCTCGAAACCAACTGGATGAATACTTCCCCAACCTATATTTTCTGGGCTTTTTATTTCTGGCAAAGACTGGCTGGCTGTGCCGATATTCACATCATTAGAAAAATCATTCTTTGGAGATTCTTCACTTTTTGCAATTGCATCTCTCCCTATTGATTTTTTGACTGGCTTATTATCCGAAAAATTATTTCTAAGATTTTCATTTTTATAAATATCTTTTGAGATTGTTTCTCTTTTTGCGACAGGACTTTCTACTGCTTCTTTCCTCATACTGGGTTTTACAAAATTCTCTACTTCAGACCTTTTCAAATGAATTTCCTTCCTTGCGTTATTGGCAGGAATGCTTTCTTTAGTTAGCATGCCCGTCCAGCGCGCAATTTTTTCTTCTATCTCTTGTCTGTTTTTCGCATATCTTTCTCTGGAAATTTTGATAACCTTTTGGGCATTTTCTGTCGTGCCAGCAATATCAATTGGAGGCAAAGCCGTAGCCGAAAAAGCGTTACCTGCAATTCCATCAATCATCAATTTCAAATAAATGCTAAATTTTGGCAGATTCACGATATCATTGAGCATAAAAACCGGCTCAAATTCTTTTTCTAAAAATTCAGCGTCTTCGGCCCCTACTCGAAAGGCCACAATAGTGCCAACATTACCAAAAATTGCATCTTTTACCACACTGCTAGTATCTGTTTCTAATTGACTAATATATTGATGGGCCACCAAAAGATTTAAGCGATATTTTCGAGCTTCCGATAAAATATTAGCGAATGATTCAGTTACAAAGTTTTGAAATTCATCTACGGTTAAATAAAAATTCTTTCTTTCTTCCTCGGGCATGTCTACCCGTTCCATGGCGGCTAATTGGATTTTGGTTACAATCATCCCGCCCAAAAGGCGCATCGCATCTTCACCGATTCTTCCTTTGGAAAGATTTACAATCAAAATTTTATTATTATCCATAATCTCACGCATGTTGATTGTGGATTTTGTCTGACCTACAATATTTCTTATCAGAAAAGAAGATAAAAACTGTCCCACTTTATTTTGAATCGCCGCTACTGCCTCTTTTCGAAAACGATCCTCCCAAGTTTCAAATTCATCTATCCAAAAACCTTTTACCACTGGATCTTTAATTTTTTCGTAAACCCTTTGGCGATATTTCTTATCGCTCATCATCCTGTTTACCCCCATCATCGTCGAACCGGGATAATCCAACAAAGCCAGAAGCGCATTGCTCAAAATGTATTCCATTCGAGCACTCCACACATCGGGCCAAATCTTTTTAAACACTCCCATCATTCCCGAGGCCACTAAATGCTTTTTATCTTCACTGACTGATTCGAGAATATTAAAAGCAATAGGAAATTCCGTATCAGCCGGATTGAAATAAACCACATCGTTAATTCTATGGGCCGGAATAGCTTTGATAAGTTTTTCGGCCGTATCGCCATGGGGATCAATATAGGCCACTCCATGGCCGTTAGCGATATCTTGCATCACGATGTTTTCCAAGAGAGTGGTTTTGCCCATTCCGGTTTTTCCAATCACATACATATGCCTCTGCCTATCAGAAGTTTTTATTCCAAATTTCACATTTTGGTTTCGAAAATTGGTTTTGGCAAAAAATGTTATATTTTCAGACATATTTTTATCTTTCTATTGGCAAATTAGCCGGAGCCGCTCCGGTTTTTGTATCTATTTTATGCACCGCCGGAGAAATTACTGACATATTCGGCAGATGAAATATCGTAGCTAGCTCAGCTGTATTTAAGAAAATTTTCTTACCATCTTTATTTCTAGAACGGTACCTTCTTAAAATTTTTCTTTGGCGATACCGAGTTCTGGCATCGACAAAAAGATGCAAGGCAAAAGTTTTACTGTCATTATCATTAACAAAACTGTTAAGGTTAGCGTCCGTAAATTGATTCAAACTACCGATAAAAGATCCCACCGCCACTTTATTAAAAGCTTCCCGACGGCCCAAATAAATCATACGCATTTTAGTCCGAAAAGCGCTTTTCGCAATGTTTTCTCCGATAGCTTTTAATACCTCTCTTTCCCCCGGAGTCAACCTGAATTCCAAAGGAGCTTCTTCTTTTTTTTCGGCCTTAGCGCCAAATTCTACCGGATTACCAGCTATCCCTGTAAACACCCCCTTAAATACCTCTACGATATCAGTCAAAAGAGACTCCAATAAACCCTTTGCCGGTTCTTTGGCTTTCCCTGCCAGTTTATCAACGATCGCCAATCCGGTGTTATATTCTTCTGACCCATATGGTTCGATAACTAACTGAAACCAAAAATATTGCTTGGGTCCAATTTTTCCCAAGCTCTCTATAATAGTCGATAGCGGATCCAAAGCTTTACCTGTTACGCTTTCTTCAAACCATTTATAAGTTTTAATCGGATATGGATCAGGTTTGCTTAGTTTGAAATCTGTGCCCCAAAGATTCCATTTTTTATTGGGAATTACCTTAGGTACTTCATTGACATAATCAGGCACTTCTTTCACTTCCGCGGTCGGATATTGGGCGTGAAAATTAGACTCTACCAAGTTCTTAAATTGTTTGGCCACTCTTACATAAAAATGCACCTCGCCCTCCTTGCTCACCAACTCCAAACTGAGATACATCCGAGTCTCCCCATTGACATATTGTTCTACAGCGTTAATACCCTTGGTGATCCCCAAAAGCCCGTCATAAATCATTTCCATAGCCTGAGGAGTTTCTTCGATATCATTGGGCGGAACTATTTCCAAAATCACCCATTGCATTTTGCCCCAATATTTATCATTAACAAAATCCATCCATAGTATTTTAAATAACCAATAAAAAAGCGGGGGCAAAATTATAAACCAAGCCACAGTTAATGTTTGCCAAATATTGTTTAAAAATACAACTGGAATACTTCCTGTTAAAATATCCATTAGTTTCTTTTATTTTATATCTAATAATAATTTTTTATTTTCAAGGAGTTGCTGCTAAGTTTTAGACAGATTTTTTTATTTTATTGCTCTTTACGGAATATCTTTGTTTTTCTGATTTCTGAAAAAATTTATTTAAGTTTATTATTACTGTAGTTTTTTTGACATTTCTTACTGATAAAACTTTTTCAATTACTTCGTCTTGGTGCAAAGGCTCGCTACTTTTTATTAATATTTCATTGATGACGTCTTTAACTGTCCCTCGTTGATATCCCCATTCTTTGAGCGCATAAGTGCCTCGTCCCACTAAAACAAATTTTTCATCTTTGATTAATTCATTATGCACTGTTTGCGGATGAGTCCTTTTCTTGCTTAATTTATGTTTATCAATCAACTTTGCCACCTCTCTAAAATGAAGCGGCTTATTATTTTCCTTTATTATCAAATGTGCCTTTTCCCTCACGCCCTTCGGAGATATTTCTTTCCAGTTATGAATTCCCCATTTCTCAAAAACGCCCTGCTTAATTTCTTTAGAAGCCTCCAAAAAGTTAAAAAACATTTCTTTCTCTAATCCCGGATGCACTTTTAAAAACTCTTCAAAAAAAACATTGGCGTGTAGCGCTTTATTGTGCTTGCCTAAAATACCCTTGGCTTTTTCTTTTATATTTTTCCAAAAACCTAAATCAAAATGATGCAGAATTACTGTTTCTTCTATCTCACTTTCTTCCTCTATAACTTTAAAGTTATCAGAACAATGTAAAATAAAACTAACAAAATTTTCATCCTCCACGTCCTCAATCATTCTTTTCAAAAGATCCTTCTTGGTGATTATACCATGCTTTTCTTCCAAAACAAAGTTAAGTTTTCCTTCGGCCACTTTGAATAATTCATCATCTTTAGACTTGTGCTTTACCTTATGAATTGCTTCTTTAATTATCTGTCTTACCCGTTCTCTGGTAATGCCATAAGTTTCTCCGATTTCGCCCAAGGTTTTTGGATCTTTTTTTCCAAAACCAAAACGATCAGCTATCATAGCCACCGCCCGGTCGTTAATATCTTTGGTAATCGAATTCACAACTTCCTTAAAGAATAAACTATCCTTATTTTTCTTAACAGATTTTTTCTTCATAATAAAACTAATAAAATTTAGGAGCAGTTGTTATCTGCTAAAATTTAATTCGGTAAAAAATTATTAAAATCAATATAAACGAAAGCTAATGCGATAAAGAGCCTCCTATATCAATTAAGCTAGATTATCACATAATTATATAAATTGTCAAGCATTGATTTGTAAAAATTTATCCTATATACTTACAGTTACTTAGTTAAATGATCCTTAACCTATGAAAGAAAAAAATGCCACCAGAAATGAAACCCTCAGAGTTTCTCCAAATAATTTAGAGGCGGAGCAATCAGTCTTGGGATCCTTAATGCTAGACAAAGAAGCTATCGTAAAAATAGCTGATTTTTTGTTGCCAGTGGATTTTTATAAAAACAATCACCAATCAATTTTTGAGTCGATGCTTAGCCTCTACGAGGAGCGTGACCCGATTGATGTTTTGAGTATTTCCAACAAACTTGAAGAAATTGGCAAGCTAGAAGAAGTTGGAGGTTCCAGCTATATTGCTTCCTTAGTAAACACTGTCCCTTCCGCTTCGCATGTTGTTCATTATGCCAAAGTAGTGCAAAAGAAAGCTATGCTTCGCAGGCTGATTTCAGCAGCTGATCACATCGTGGAAATGGGTTATTCTGGCAATGAAGATGTAGAAAGAATTTTGGATGAGGCCGAACAAAGAATTTTCAAAGTTTCTCAAAAATATTTAAAGCAAGATTTTGTTCCCATTAAATCAATTCTCGAAAACGCTTTTAATCGTATCGATGAATTGCATCGCGATGATGGCAGTATCCGTGGAGTGCCTTCTGGTTTTGCCGATTTAGATAAAGTTTTGGCCGGTTTCCAAAAATCAGACTTAATAATTTTAGCCGCCCGGCCTTCTTTGGGTAAAACCACACTCGCTCTGGATATCGCCAGACAAGTCGGTGTCCAATCCAAAATTCCTGTAGGAATTTTTTCACTGGAAATGTCATCAGATCAGCTTATCGACAGGATGCTCGCTGCTCAAGCAGGCATTGATTTGTGGCGCCTACGAACTGGGAAATTACGTTCTAGCGGACCAGACAATGATTTTGAAAAACTTAATGAAGCGATGGGAATTTTAAGCGAAGCTCCTATTTATATCGATGACACCGCTTCGGCTAACATCATGGAAATGCGCACTATGGCTCGCCGGCTCCAGACTGAACATAATTTGGGCTTAATTATCATCGACTATTTACAATTAATGGAAGGACGCTCGAGGTCAGGTGACAATCGCGTCCAAGAAATTTCAGAAATTTCCCGAGCGCTAAAACAATTAGCTCGCGAACTTAATATTCCAATCATTGCTCTTTCCCAGTTATCGCGTAATGTAGAATCTCGCAGTCCGCAAATTCCCAAACTTTCCGATTTGCGCGAATCAGGATCTATCGAGCAAGACGCCGATGTGGTGATGATGCTTTATCGTGAAGATCGAGAAAAGCCCGACTCGCCCAACAAACAAATTGTGGATGTTTTTATTGCCAAACACAGAAATGGCCCCATCGGCCGAGCCAGTCTTTATTTCGAAGAACAATCCACTACTTTTAAAAATTTAGAAAGAGTTCACAACGCCCAAGAAGCGTATACGGAAAACTAAAAAAATAAAAGTCATCAGTCAAGAAAGTTAAAATGCATTTTAATGACTGCTGACTTATCTTTGTTTCATGATATATGCTTATTTTTATGCCATATATTGTTATTACATGTTCTATGTTAATATGTTAAAATGTTAGCATGTTAAAATTATTTTTATGTATCCCAAAATATTTCAAAAATTAATCGAAAATTTTTCAGCCCTTCCCTCAGTAGGACCAAAAATGGCCGAAAGATTAGTTTTATTTCTTTTTAAGCAGGATAAGGAAAAGCTTTTAGAATTTGCCCAAAATTTAACCCAACTGAAAGATTTGCGCCATTGCGAAAGATGTTTCAATATCTCCCAAGAAGATTTGTGCGGAATTTGTTCCAATCAGCATCGCCATAATTCTACCATTTGTGTCGTGGAAGACTCTTTGGATATTATTTCTATCGAAAGAACCGGACTTTATAAAGGAGTTTACCATGTTCTGGGCGGGTCACTCGACACCAGCACCGAAAACAATGAGCTTAAAATTCCAGAATTAATAGCTCGCGTTCAAAAAGAAAAACCCGAAGAAATTATTATCGCTACTAATCCCACGACCGAGGGAGATTTAACTTCTCTATATCTAAAAAGAAAACTTCAAGACTTTAATATAAAAATTACTCGCCTCGGAAGAGGACTTTCTACTGGCGGAGATATCGAATACGCAGACGAGATTACTCTCTCCAGCGCCTTGACTAATCGCGAACAAATGAATTAGACTATTGATAATGTAGTTCTTATTAAAAGATGCACAAAGCAAGGATAAAAAAAATTACGGTCACAATCAATTTCACTGGGGAGGAGAAATGAACATCTTTGATTTATCTGAAAAATATCGGCAATCCGCATCAAAAAGTATAATTGAGATTGTTTTGCCACTGCCGGAAACACAAGTTGATGAAGATGCTTTAAAGATAATTCTTTTTGCTACCGAAAAAGGATTATCTTGCCGAAAAACAGCTAAAGCAATTGCCGACGCCGTCAAAAATTCCGCCAATCTTAAGGAAGATTTTTTCTATATAATCGATGGTCTGGGGTTAAATATTTATTTCACTTCTACGCCAGAGATATCCGATCTCATCAGATCATATCTTTTGCGAGTGAGCCCTGAATTTAAAACCCAAAAAGATATCGAATTATACGAAGAATTGATTTCTGAACCAGCTAACCCGCATCAGCCAGAGGAGAATTCCTATGAACCAATCTGATCATCCGCATGGAATTGAGGGAAATAATGTTCCTATCCTTACAACGCTAATGCAAGAAACAAATCATGCCGGCCATGTCTTATTTTTTTCAAGATTAATCTGTTTCCGATACTTTAAGCATTTAGGAGACTCTCCTCCCAAATTGGTCAAACAAAGAACAATGCGCAGAGCAAAGAATGTTGGACCTTTTTGGGGCTAATTTTTACCGAGACTCGCGTCCAATCCTGGACCCGAGTCTTGTTTTATTTTAGAATTTAGTATTTTGTATCTAGTATTTTGTATAATTTCTTAAATCATAGATCGTACATCTTAAATCCTAATTATCAATTCGCCGATATATTAACTCGCTAACTAAGCAACAAACACTTAATCTTTGTAAATTCGTATTAATTCGTACTTCGTAGGGACCTCGTAATTCGTAGAGATATACAAAAAAACTCCCCGCTTGCACGAAGAGTTTTAAAAGTATTTAAATATTGCTTTTATTTAGCCAATTTTAGTAATTTCTACAACTGTAATTTGCTGACGATGGCCAAATTTAACTTTGTATCTCTTTTTCGGTTTATGCTTAATTCCCCAGACTTTCTTATCTTTTTCTTGAGATAAAACTTTTCCCTCAACTGTAACGCCAGCTAGCATTGGAGTACCAACTTTTGCTTCTTTTTCATCTCCTACGAATAAAACCTCAGAAAATACAACAGTATCTCCTTCTTGGCCTTGGATTTTTTCAATTTTAATCTTATCGCCCTCTTTAACTTTATATTGTTTTCCTCCAGTTTTTATAATTGCCAACATATCTTTTATAAATCAAAAATTACCTAGTCTCAAATGACCACAGACTTAATCATATATTTTTTAGAGAAAAAGTCAAGAGTGCAAGCATTTTAACACGTTAGCATACTAACATTTCAACATACTATCAACATGCCATTCCGACCGAATAAATTTGTGTACTCATAAATTTAGGAGTGGAGGAATCTGCTTCCTAAACAGATCTTTCGACTCCACTATCGTTGCACTCAAGATGACACACTGCGGTTTTTACATTTTCCGGATTTCCATCTTCTTAAACTCTTAATTCATAATTCTTGATTCTTGATTCACAATAAATTAAAATCTAGCGTCTTTATCAATAGACATCTTCTTCTTTACCGATCTGGCGCCACGCATAATTTTGGTCCAAATTTTTTCTTTTTTTCTCGTCATTTGCGTTCTCAATTCTTCTGCCACCAAATCAATAGATCCCTCAACACTCGCAGTAGTTTCTTCAGCCCTAAACATATCCCTAGGCGTATGAATCATTACTTCTATGCGATATAGGCCCTTTTTGTCCATATCCAGCTCTATTTCAGTTTTTAAAATATTTTCAGTTAATTTAGCTAGCGGAACCAATCTCTTTTCAATATATTCTCGTTGCTTGTCATCTATGGTAATATTTTTGTAAAGATATTTTATATTCATACTGTTTTGGATAATTTTATATATTTTTATTAAAAATATATAATTTTATCATTAATTAATTATACTCGACCTGTCAGATTTGACCTCTCAAAATCCAATCCTATTAATCTCTTCTTCCAGCTGTATCCCATAACTATCCCTTACTTTCTGTTTTAAAAAACTGCTTAGGATTATTACGTCTTCTGCGCTAGCATTTTCAGTATTTATTATGAAATTAGCATGCTTTTCACTTACTTGAGCTCCTCCAACCATCCGGCTGGCAATGTATCTCCGCGCATTTTCATTTCCATATCATGCTCAAATTTTTCTATTATTCCAGTATTATTCACTATTGGATTTTTGAAAAAACTTCCTGCGCTCGGATCAGTGGGATGGTTTTGCTTTCTTTTGGAAACTATTTCCTCCACCATTTTTTCGCTATCTTGGTTAACTTTCTTTTCTAAAATTAATTTAGCCCCAATTAGGATAATATTTTTATTTTCCTTAACCACACTGCTTCTGTAATTGAATTTACACTCTTCACCTTTGCAATATTTTATTTTTAAAGGATTTTCAGTTATATCTAGAATTTTTATTTCTACCACTGCGTCTTTCATCTCTCCCCCAAAAGCCCCCGCATTGCCCCTAATTGCCCCGCCGACTGTTCCCGGGATTCCAGCGGCCCATTCTATGCCAACTAAATTATTAGCGACTGAAAAATTAACCAGATTCATCAAACTCACCCCTGCTTCACATTTAATCTCACACCCGTTAATTTCAATTTCGCTATTTTTTATTTTTATCACCAATCCATCAAAACCCTTATCACTAATTAGAACATTGGACCCGCCACCCAAAATAAATATTTCTAAATTGTTTTCTCTAGCATAGTTTACGGCTTCAATAACCTCATCATCGTTAAATACTTCTGTGAAAAATTTAGCCACTCCCCCTATTTTGAAGGTGGTTTGTGGCGCCAATATAACGTTTTCTAAAATTTTTATATTCATAAATTATATCTAATTTAGTATATACCTAGGTATATACTCCAGCTCATCTCTTTTTCAAATCTCGAATAACCAAGACGCCCTTGCCACGCTCTTCCACTATCAAATTCTGTTTTTCCCTCCATTTGTATTTTCTCACCATCTCTTTGGGAAGCACAATTGAATAGCTATGATTAGAAGTTTTATTTAATTTCCTAATTTCTTTTTTCATAGAATTGGACTACTTATAGCCGTCTTATATTTGCATTATATCACATCGCTCATAAATAGTCAGCAAACTGCAGTAAATTATCAGAAATTAACACACTAATTCTTTTTTCGCGTCTCTTTCTGATTTATTATCCGCCAATTTTAAAGCGGGATAAATAGCGGAAAAACAAACTATGGCTACTAACAAAAATACAGAAGTAGTAGAAAAGAATAATAATAGAATACTAGAAATAGCGGTTGCTATGATAAAAGCCACTGGCCGCGAGGTGTTAAAAAAATCAACAATATCCACATCATTTCCATCAATTCGCTTAAAGAAATATGATTCTCTTAGAATTTCTATCAGCGCCGCCCCAATTCTCCCTAAAACCAATATAGTCGTCCAAACCATAATATCCTTGCTATCCGAGAGATAAAATAAAAGAGTTGATATTCCTAAGATGAAGAAAGAAAAAATTAAAAATTCTTTTTCTCCGGTTTTTTTATCGGCCATTAGCCCCACCGGATACTGGACTAATACAAAAGGTATAAGCATTACAGTAAAAGCTACCCCCAATTGATCCCAAGTGAAACCTTTTTCCAACAAATAAATAGGCACGTAAATAATCATCAAGGCATAAAAAAATTCTAAAACAAAAGAAACATAATAAATTCTCATTATATTTTTCCTCTTGTATACTTTTTTCAATAATTCATTAACATTTATTTTTGTTCTGAATCGATGGTTAGTTCTCCTGATATAAACTAAATTAAAAATTAATATAAAAACATAAACTACCAGGGAAACGAAAAATACTCCATCAAAACCATATTTGTTCAATAGCTGTGCTGACAAAAGCGGTCCCACTAAATAACCAGCATTTGAAATCGATAGATGCATCCCCCTGATTCGTCCTGACTCATTGTCTACTGAAAAAGATTCCAGGATGCTACTTAGAATAGTCCAGGATAAAGTTCCGGCTATGGTATAAAGAATCATAAACCAAATACCCGTAAAGGAAACTGGGAAAATTAAAAGACCACAGACGGAAATTATTTTCAAAACTACAGAGAGATGCAGGATAAATGATTTTCCGAATATATAAACAATTTTATGCAAATGAAGCAGTATAAATAAAATTATCAAATACGCTAGCAGATAAATAAATCCCACATTATCTGTTCCTAAAACTTCTTTGAAATAAGAAGATACCACATAGGCAAAAAGTGCTGCTGCAAAACCCATTAAAAAAGAGGTTATATTGATAAAATGAACCCTCTTGCGATCTATTTTTTCCACGTGTCCGAATTGATTTTTGTTTTTCATTTTCTTGTTATTAACAGTTTAATTTAATCTTTCTAAATATTTAACAACGTCTTTAATGACCCATTGGGGAGAAGATGCTCCGCCAGTGATGCCTACACACTCGATATTTTCCAACCACTCTTCCTTTATATCAGCTAGTCTTTCAATGAAATGAGTATTGTTATTAATATTTTTAGCAATTTCCCATAATCGATTGGAATTGGAGCTCTCGGCTGAGCCCACCACAAAAACCAAATCATTCTCTCTGGCTAGTTGTGCTACCTCCTCTTGTCTATTTTTAGTGGTAAGGCAGACTGTATCCAAAATTTCAGCCTCGGGATATCTGGCTATAATTTTTTCCGTTACTCTATCGACGAAATCCTTGTTCTGGGTAGTCTGAGAAACTACGGCTATCTTTTGATTATCTTTTATATCAAGATTCTCGACATCCTCCACAGATGAAATAATCTGCGCTTTTTTGTCCGCCCAACGATAAATCCCTTGCACTTCTTTATGTTTTTCTTCTCCAACAATAACTAACTGATATCCTCTACCGAAAAAAATCTTGGCCAATCTCTGCGCTTTAATTACTTTGGGGCAAGTGGTATCCACTACATTGATTCCTTTCTCTTTGGCAATCTCAAATATCTTTGGTCCGATGCCATGCGCTGTTATAACTAACGTTCCAATTTCGCCATTTAACTTATCAACCACTTCACTGATAGAACCATTAAAATCAATTTTCTTTACCCCTAACTTCTCTATTTTTTTAATCACATCATTATTATGCACCAAAGAGCCTAAAACAAAAATAGGTTTTTTTACCCTTGGATCAAGCGCGATTTCTCTGACTTTTTCATAAGCCCTATTCACCCCATCGCAAAACCCCGCATATTTACTCAATGTTACCTTCATAAATTTAAAATATTCAGTTTCTAAAAAATATTATTCAAACATGTGCACCCTAGTTTTATCATTCTTCTAGTCTCGGCTTGTCGATAATTAACGGCTCAATAGATTTTTCTCCTTCAGTAATTTTCACTACATCTTTATCTATTTTAGCATATTCTTTTTGAGCACTATTGTAATGATTAACTGTCGTGCTCATACTCGCACCCAATTTTTTCATAAATCCATCGAAAGAAAGAATGTGTTTGCCTAGCTTTTCCACATTAGCTCTGATCTCCTTGGCATTCTCTTCAATTTGCATTGCCTTTAATCCTTGCAGAACTGTCTGCAGATAAGCTAGAAAATTTGTGGGCGAAACAATGATAACATGCTTTTGTTTAAAGGCATATTCGATCAAGTCGCCAGAGCTTATTTGAGCCGCTCCTCGGGAAATCAACAAATCATAATAAATCGCCTCCGAAGGAATAAACATAAAAGCGAAATCCATAGTATCTTCCGATGGCTTTACATATTTAGCGGTTTCATCAATTCTGTTTTTCAAATCTTGCTTAAAAAGTTTTTCATATTTTTCTTTTTCTGCGCTATCTTTGCTATTTATAATTTTTTCATAATTTTCTAAGGAGAATTTGGAATCAATTGGCACGACTTTATCTTTCACAAAAACCACCGCGTCCACAATTGATCCATCCTTAAATTTATACTGCATCTGATAAGCATTGGGCGGTAAAACATTACGCAAAGTTTCTTCAAGAAAATATTCGCCCAGCACCCCTCTTTGCTTGGGATTTTTTAAAATATCCTGCAGACTCTTAAGCTGCTCTGTAAAGCCGATAACCTGGCGATTAGTTTCTTCTAACTTGGAAAGTTTTTCGGTAATGCTGGTAATTTGCTGGACTGATTGATTGTGAATTTCTTGGATATTTCTATTGCTAGCTAAGATATTGCTTTGGGTGGCTTGGTGGGTTTCAGAAAGCTTGCTGTCCACCATTTCACGCAATTCTCTATTTTGACCGGCTAAGTTATTATTTTTTTCATTCAAAACAGACAATTGTTGCATTATCGCAATTATTTTCTCCTCTCCTTTTTTATCTTCTTTCTTGTTAAGTAAAATAAAAATTACCGCCCCAATCGCTGCCAATAGCAAAACCAATAAAGTTGTTTCCATATATAAAATTTTTAATCAATTTAATTTCAATCAATATCTATTATAACATATATAATAGCTATGACGCACAAAAAATGAAAAAACCATTCTAATTATGGATATTTTTTATTTTGTTATCAGCAGCCCTAAGGGGAATTCCGCGTCATTCATTCGCCGTCGCTCACTCATTCCTTGCCCTGGGTAGCGCCAAACACTCCTTAACCCGTGTTTGTCGACGTTCATTGCAATAATTTTTTGCTAAAAATTATTTTATTCACTTTCTACCCGTTCGATTCCCAAGGGCACTTTTAAAAACATAAAACCCGCTAAAAAGCGGGTTTTATGTTTTTTAGTAGCCCTAAGGAAAATCCTTCTCGCTCCGACTCGAAGCCTGGGCGCTACACACAGAAAGCTGCGCTCACTCGCTTTCTACTCGCGCCCTTCGATTCCCCTTAGACAATATAAAAAAGATAAGCTACCCGCAGTAACGGGTAGCTTATCTTTTTATCAGTAGCCCTAAGGGGAATCGAACCCCTGTTTACAGGATGAAAACCTGCTGTCCTAACCACTAGACGATAGGGCCATAATTTATTGCTCTAAAAACTGTTATTCTTTAGCTCTAATTCTCTTTTGCGTGCTAATCTTTTTATAGCATACGCTTCATAATATATCAACTCAAATGGCGTCAGATGTTTTATAGATTTTGTCTTGCCTTGATTATGCTCGACCATTCTTCTTCTCAAATCTTCCGTACTGCCTATATAATAATATTTTTTAACTTTACTTTTGATTATATAAAGATAGAACATATTTTTTGTAGGATGTCACCCAGAGGGTGATCAGCCTCTGGCTGAAAAACCTGCTGTCCTAACCACTAGACGATAGGGCCATATGTGTTATTTATAATCTAAAAAATAAGGCAATTGATTGCCTCATTACCAACGAATAATATACTATCATTTAAATTAAATTTAATCAAGACCTTCGCTAATTAAACATCCTCTAGCTAATCTAAGTAGCTTTTTCCTATCATCCAATAATGTATAAAAAATAAGACAACACTTTTTTCTTTAACTATCTTAAAAAATCCAATAATTTTATAACAAAATTTCCTATTCCCACAACCAATAACGCAACTACTACGAATGAAAATGGGTATAAAATAAGACTTGAAAAGAAGATACGTGTTCCATCTGCCCATTTATTACCTTTTGAAAATGACGGAAGTATTATAGAAAGAGGGATTATTAAATAAAATAATCCTCCAAAAAAAATAGCTATTCCTGAAGAGACCTTTAAAATCATAATCATCGCTGCAAAAGTCATATAAATAATCATAGGAATACCATGAAGTATAAATAACTGCTTACCTGTTCGTGGTGCTTCGAGTAATTCAGGCTCTTTTTTGGATGGCGTTATCTTACGCAAAATTGTAACAGCTACGATAATTACAAACAAAACAAATAATAACCACATTATTGATATTAGTTTTTGTTCAATATTACCAGTTTCCATATTTTTTCGTTATTTTAGTTTTTATTATATTTATGAAGATTAAATATTTTCTATTTTCTCAAATTCATAAATTCCCACATTCCTAAATTCCTCATATCATATCACCCACCTCTTCCAAAATTTCACTCGGGATGGGATTGTTTTTTGGACTCACTCCAGGATAGCGCCAGACACTGATGATTTTTAATTGATTTTGCGAGAATAATTGATTTTTTAGCCTGTCAGTCGCGACTGACGGGCTTGAACTTGAAGTTTGTTTGAGATTTAGAATTTGAGATTTCGAATTTCGCACTTTGTGCGATTGGTACATCACCCAAATTTCCTGGCTCCATTTCTTCTTGCCATCTTTATCAGTTTTAACTGAAACTGGTTGCATTACAGCCACCGTATTTTTAGCTACGCCCAGTTCTATTCTTTGATAACTTCTGATTACTCTGATGGCTCTTTGCGCGCTAAGACCATATTGCATCATCTTGCCAACGCTGTGTCTGGTCCAATAATATTTATCAGTATTTTTGGGAGCTTTAAAATTTCCAAAAGTCATAAGAGTAGAACTCTACAAATTATTTTTCAAAACCATCAGTAACATCTTTTAATCAAAAACTATTTTTCCTTCTAACTCCTCTGCATCCCCTTCTAGCGATAAACTGCCAGTGATAGAATCACGAGAAACTTCTGAAGTAAATCCAGCTCTCACAGCGTCTTCTTTCAAAAAATCTTTTGCGCCAGCTACGGCCTTTTGCAAATCGTCACTGGATAACAATTTTCTATTACTTGCACTGCCCAAAGGTTCAATTTGGTCTTTCTTTATTTTTTCGCTTCTCATCTCTCTGATTATACTTATCAAAATTCTTTTTTCCTCCACACTAAAATCTTCATAAAAGGGCCCTACGACATTTTTTAGAATAACCTCATCACTAATATTATTAATTCTTTTTTCTCTTATTTCATGATCTACGCTACTTTCTAACGCTTCTACAATTGCATCATTATCTTTAAATACGCCTACTAATACTTCTGGAAAAACAAACCTATCTCTATACAATCTTTCACCTTTTTCATCTTTAAATTTAACACCATCGGGGCTTAACTCGCTTACGTTCATAGTTTTTAATATTTAAATTTTTAATTTATTTTATACAAAAATTCGGCGGAGCAATATTATAAATCCATTCCGCGAAGTATCTTTACTCTCTCTTCAATAGGAGGATGGGTTTGAAATAATTTTGACATCTTCTTGCCTTTGAAAGGGTTAGCGATATACAAATGAGCCGTAGCTCGATTGGCAGCTTCAAGGGGTTCACTATCAGCTGAGATTTTTTCCAAAGCCCTGGCCAATCCTTCGGGATGGCGAGTTAGAAGTGCTCCGCTAGCATCAGCTAGAAATTCTCTTTTCCTAGAAATGGCCAGTTGCATCAACATCGCCGCAATAGGCGCTAAAATTGAGAGAATAATCGCCAAAATCATCAAAAAAATTCTGAATTGCCCTCCACCATTATCATCGCTTTTCCCTCCCCAAAAAGCCCAGTGACGAAACCAATCAGCAAGTAGTGTTACAAATCCGACCAAAACAACAATGACTGTAGAGAGTAGGATGTCTCGGTTGCCGATATGCGAAAGTTCATGAGCAATTACCCCTTCTAACTCAGCTTTTTCTAATTTTTGGATTATGCCCGTGGTGAAGCAAATTACTCCATGCTCTGGATCGCGCCCGGTAGCAAAAGCATTAGGAGCGCTGTCTTCGATAATATAAATTTTTGGCAGTGGCAACCCGGCAGTGATGCAAAGATTTTCCACTAAATGATAAAGCTCACGAGCGTTATCATGATTCACTTCTTTGGCTCCGCTCATTCCCAAAACAATCTTATCACTCCACCAATACGAACCAAAGCTCATCAGGGTAGAAAAGATAACAGCCCCATAAAGAATCCAACTATTGCCCATCGCTCCGGCAAAAACGTAACCGACGCCGATTACGAAAACCAAAAAACCTGAAATATAAATCCAGGTTAATCTCTTGTTATTATCGGCTTGGGTATATAAAGTGGACATAATATTTTTTAAATTCGAAATTACAATATCGAAACTCGAAACAATAGATAAAACTAAAATTATAAAAATACAAAACTACTCTGATTTTCTAATAATGGCCCCGAATATTAGCATAAGCTCGGTGGATTCTTTTATTAATCTCATTCTTTCATTTTCTAAGCTAACATTTTCTTGAACATCTATTAGATTAAGCCAAAACCTACTTTCCTTGACTTCTTTTCTGGAAATTTTAACTCTCATCAAAAAGTCCTTTTTACTCAATGCCTCATTAGCTTCTATGTAATTAGCGCCTACGGATCCAGAGGATCTTGCTAATTGCTTACAATCTTCAATATTGCAAATATTCCTAGGAACTTGCTTAATAAAAGCCCTTGTCTCTTTGGCAAATTTGAAAGTACGATCTTCTAAATCAAATTGTTTTGAATTTTTATTTTCAGTCATTTGAATTTGTTTTGGATTTAGAATTTCGGATTTCGAATTTAAAAGCTTACTTTTACATTCTCTTTCTCTGCTTCATTTGTTATTTCAAAAAATTCTCTCTTGGTAAAATTAAGCATTCCCGCAAAGACATTATTGGGGAAAAGTTCAATTTTAATATTGAAATCACGCACATTACCATTGTAAAATCTTCGTGAAGCTTGAATTTTATCCTCAGTATCACTTAGCTCTCTCTGCAATTCTAAGAAATTTTGATTGGCTTTTAATTCTGGATAATTTTCTGCCAAAGCAAAAATTGATTTTAAGGTTCCCGAAAGCATATTTTCGGCCTCGGCTTGAGTTTTGGCATCTCCAGTTGCCTGAGCTTGCATCGCCTTATTTCTCGCCTCAGTCACTCTTTCGAAAGTTCCACTTTCATGAGCCGCATAACCTTTCACTGTACTAATCAAATTAGGGATTAAATCATACCTTCTTTTTAATTGAACATCAATATCACTCCAAGCTTCATCCACTCTATTTTTTAATTTAATCAAACCATTGTAAATTGAGATTACCCAAATTACAAGAATTGCCAGCACTGCCAATATCACTATTAGTGGTATCATATTTTTATTGTTACTTATTTATCAAATAATGATAAATACTTTTTAATTATTACCTTACTTTATAATTATATCACTTACCCAGCTATCGGCAAGCTATTTGTCATCAAGCACGATTTTGGCGGAGTCAGACTCTGTGCTATACTTAGAATAAATCATTAAAAAAATAAAATCATGAACCTAGCACAATACAATATTTTCATTATTCCTTTTGCAGTATTAGCCCTTACGCGCGTTTTAAAGTTTGTTATCTTTTATTTCCGCCACAATCGAGATTTGGCCTACACTAGAAAACACGCCATGAGTTATGGCCATATGCCCAGCGTTCATACTGCCCTGATGGTTTCTATGGTCACTTCTATCGGCCATTATGAGGGGATAAATTCCGGAGTTTTCGCGCTCGCTGTCATCATGGCTATCGTAGTAGTAGATGACGCCACGCGCCTGCGGGTTTATATGGGAACTCACAGTGAATATATAAACTTTATCAAAAACAAACTCGACATGGATAATGAAAAGTATCCCGAGCTCAAAGAGAGAATGGGCCACCGCTTAAGCGAAGTGATTGCTGGAGCAATAGTGGGCCTTACTTTTACGATTCTGTTGATAAATATTCTTTAAATTCATCAAGCCCTTCTATTTTAAGAACTAGAAAAATTAACTAATCCTGAACTCTTTATCCCTGATTTTCTTATGGTAAGTAATAGCAAATCGATGAGCTTCGTCGGTAATTCTCTTGAGTAATTTTGTGTCAGATAAAATATTTAATATTTTTTTATTTTTAATATTATCTGCACCCACTACTTCTATTTTTTTTCTTTCTGCACCTTTGGCTACTCCAATAAGCGGAATGGCTATGCTATTTTCCCCCAAAACTCTTATCCCCATATTTAAGTGTCCGCGCCCTCCATCGAGAATCATTAGATCCGGCAATTTCCAATTGTTTCTCAATCTTCGAAGCAAAACCTCTCTCATCATCGCGGTATCATTTGAACCCGCTACGGTTTTAATTTTAAATTTACGATATTGGGCTTTGTCTGGCTCCCCTCCCGTAAAAACAACCATTGACCCAACCGCAAACTCTCCGGAAATATTAGAAATATCATAAGCTTCGACGCGAAAATCTTTATTTGCCGATGATTTTACTTCCCCGCTTAAAAGTGCAATTTCTTGGATGTGTTTGAGGGCAAAAATTTTATTTTTTGCCTCTTGAGCTCTTTCAAACTTCTCTTCCTTCGAATATTTCTGCATTTCTTTTTCTAGAAGTTTTAAAAGATTTTTTTTCTTTCCGCTTAAAATCATCTTTATTCCTTGAATGTTTTTTTTATAATCCGCCTTGCTGATTGCTCCTGCGTAAGGCCCAGGACAAAGTCCCAATTGAAACTCAAGACAGCCCTTTTCGCTTTTTTCGTTGCGGCTATGATAAGGGAAAATTTTGCGAATAATCTTTAGGGCAATTTGAATTTGAGCGTTAGAAGTGTAAGGACCGTATATAAAAGAATTTTGAATTATGAATTTTGAATTATGAATTTTTTTATCTACTTCATGATTCTCATTTTTAATTTTTAATTTTAAATTTTTAATTGAATTCAGGTCTGTTTCTCGCAAAATAAGAACCCGCGGAAAGTATTCTTTGGTGATGACAATATAAGAAAAAGTCTTGTCATCTTTGCCTTCTACATTATATTTTGGTTGATGTTTTTTAATTAAATTAGCCTCCAATATCAAAGCCTCTAATACTGTCTCAGTTTCAATCGTTTTAATTTTTTCTACCTGCGAAATCATTCGCTCAATCGGACGTACCATGCCCATTTGCATATTCACATCATTTGCATTTATTCGTAAATTTGTATCACTCAAAAAACGAAAATACGAGCCCACTCGATTCTTTAAATTAGTAGCTTTGCCCACGTAAATAATTTCTCCGATTTTATTTTTGAAAATATAAACACCAGAAGTGGTGGAAAGTTGTTTTATTTGTGCTTTAATTTTAGCATTAAGCATATAATATAGAATAAAATTTATCCCCTACATTAGAACCCTCTCCCTCTTGTACTCAAGGGGGAGATGTCCAGCAGGACAGAGGGGGTTTGCTTCTTATATTTTATTTAAATATTACCAAGTTTCTAACCCCTCCCCGCCCTCCCCTTTGCGCCACCGCTAAAGCTAGGGCGACACGCGGTTAAAAGGGGAGGTGGAAATACCAGCATATACTTCTCAAAAATTATTTAGCAAGATCAAGTTCATCAGTAATTCCCACCTGCTCCACAAATTCATCCACGTGGCTTACAACAATCATAGCGCCTTTGTAATTTTTAAGCGCTTGAGCAATCACTGGAATATGGCGAAAGTTAATATGATTAGTCGGTTCATCTAGAATTAGCAGTCCCGGCTCTTGAAGGACTAGCTGGGCAAACGCCACTAAGCCTTTTTGACCTTCTGAAAGACTGCCTACTTTAGAATACATAATATTATTACCAATCAAAAAACCACTGGCCACTGCCCGCATCTTTTCCTCTTCTTGTTTTTGCATAGCCCCTATCAAAGTATCGTAAACAGTTTCTTCAAAATCCAAAGTAGAAAAATCTTGTCGATAATAACCCACTCGAATACCATCTAAGATTTTAGCGCCCTCTGTATTATTTCTGGCCAGTCTTTCCAATAAGGTAGTTTTACCTATTCCATTGGGACCTTTTAATAATAAATGTTGATTTTTCTTTAAAATTATTTCCACCGGTTTTTCTGTGGGTTGATGGTTTTTCATCACACCCACTGAAGTAATGGTAATAATATTTCCCACTACATCCGGCTGGGCAGGAATTACAAATTTACGAATAGTTTTATCTTCCTTCCTCACGTCTACTTTATCTTCTTCCATCTGCTCGATTTCATCGCGCATTTTCTTGGCGATAATACGCATTTTTCCTCCTTTATTGGCAAAATAATTCATTTTCTCCTTGTTGTCTCTAATTCTCTTTTCATATTGAGCATTTTTACGAATTTCTTTTTCTATCTGCGCTTTAATCTCCTCTACTACCACATAATAATCTCCCACATATTGGTCGATTTTGTGCTTAAAAATATCTAAGTAAATCACGCCATCTGTAAACATGTTGAGAAAATCTGCATCATGGGAAATCACGATACAGGTTTTTTCATAAGCCATCAAAAAAGTCATCAAATGTCCGATACCATCATAGTCTAAATTATTAGTTGGCTCGTCCAGCATCAAAACATCTGGATTTTGAATCAAGGCTGAAGCCATCAAAAGTCTAGCTTGCTGACCACCCGAAAAAGCACTCAGTGGCTTATCAACCGGCAAGGTGAGGTTTACAATTTCCATCACCTCTTTTATTTTTTTATCTAATGCATAGTCCTCTCCTTTAAAATAGGTAGCAAAAAATTCTCGCAAAGTTAAAGTTAATTGTTCTCGAGGAATTACTTGTTGCGAACAAGCGATGGTTTCACCTTCTTTAATAAAAATATTTCCCGCCGAAGGCTTATTTGTCCCCATTATCAAATTAAAGAGGCTAGTTTTACCAGCTCCGTTTTGGCCCATCAAAGCCACTTTCATGCCTTTGCGCAAGGCAAAAGACGCCTCATCCAGGATTACTTTTCCATTTTCGTATTCAAATGAAACATCACTAAATCTTATCACTACATCGTTGGACATATACTTTTTTTCTAAAATTTTAATTAAAATACAATTGAGAATAAATTGTAACACAAAAAGTTATTTTATGCAAAAAAAGTGAATAAATTCATCAGTCATCAAGTCAAAAGTCATCTAACCACACCTTTGACCGATGACAGTTGCCCTGATGACTAAATAATTTTTTTCTTGAAATAATCAGCAGTAATGTTATAATCAAACTACTGTAAATTTTAAGAGAAAAAATATGCTAGACAAAATGAAACAACTTTATCAAATGAAAAAAATGCTCGATAGCATTACTTCGACTGAAGATTACAAAGGTATCAAGGTTACTATCAATGGCGCGATGAAAGTTCTGAGCGTTCAAATCAGCGACCAGGCTCGTACTTCCAATGACTTGGAAAAAAATATCCTCAAATCCATCAATAATGCCATGGGCAGTGTCCAAAAAAAAATGCAAAAAGAAATGAAATCCGGAGACCTAAAAATGCCCTTCTAAGCTCAAAAATATTTTCTATTGATTATGTTTTTCTATATGTCTAAAATAGGTTACCAAGTAATCTGTTTTTTGACATATTTTTTGCACTTTATATATCGTGCCATTCATACAATTCAAAATGCAAACCTTCGGCTGTTAACTATATGCCCTAAACCTATGTAAAAGCTTTTAAATCTATTAAATAGCTAAAATAATGGTTGAATACAACAATAAAAAATCAAAACTTAAATATATTTTTTTGCTCCTAATAATTTTGGGTGGTTTTTATATCGGCAAAATTTTATTTTTTAAAGACAAAAGAGTATTGGGAATCATTGCGGGAGAAAAAAATATCATACTAGATGACAACGGTTTTAAAAACAATTTTAAAACAAACTCCAAAACAGTCGCTGATTTTTTAGACACTCAAAAAATAATTTTAAACGAAAAAGATTTAATTTTTCCCGATAAGTCTACTGTTATTTATCCAGGAAGCATACTAGAAATTCAAAGAGCTAAAAAATTGATTATTTCCGTTGATAAAGAGAGAAAAGAAATTTATGGATTTAAAAACACCATAGGAGAAATAATTCTTGAAAATAATTTAGCTGTTAAAGAAGAAGATATTGTGAAGCCCGAGAGAAAAACAATTGCTTACAATAATGAAGAAATAAAAATAACCAGAGTGGAGATCAAAGAAGAGGTTGTCAAAAAAGATATTGATTTTAAAACTATCGAAAAAGAAGATGATAAATTAAGCTGGCGCACAAAAAAAGTTGAAGTGACGGGAGAGAAAGGCACCAAAGAAATCCGCTATGAAGTCGCTTATTATGACGGCAAAGAAGTTAGCCGCAAGATCAAAGAAACTGTCGTGACCAAAGAACCGGTTGATAAGGTTGTGACTCAAGGAACCTATGTAAAATTAGGGAAATCCCACACTGGGCTAGCCAGTTGGTATGCGCACACTGGTACAATGGCGGCCGCCAATCCGTGGCTGCCAATGGGAAGCTACGTAAAAGTTACCAACAAAGACAACGGAAAATCCGTAATTGTAAAAATCAATGATCGCGGTCCTTTTGGGCCCAATCGAATAATTGACTTGGATAAAGTAGCTTTCGAAAAAATCGCCTCTTTGGGGCAAGGCGTGGTCAATGTGAAAATGGAAGAAATCTCAAATTAAATTTAAAAAAATCCAAAAATTTTATTATTTTGTGATAAATATATTTCTTTTAAAACCCAGCCCCATAAACTAAATCTACTTCCCTTATTCTCGATAAATTTAACCGTACTTTCTCGCTTTCCTTTCAAGATTGAGATTTGATTATCCGCATCTTTTAACATATTTTCATCCACGATAAGCCCCTTTCTCTCTTCTATCTCCTCAATCTTTTGATCATAGAAATACAAATTATCTTTCAACTCTTTTATTTTTTTATAATCTTCGCCCATAAAAAATATAAGCGCACTACTTCTACCTTCAATTATTTTTTTATTTTCATCTTGACTTTGGTGAAATTTTTCCACCTCTTCAAAAATAATATTGATATTATTTTTTTCTTCTTGATCTTTTTGGGCAATCCTGTTTTCTTCTTCCTGTTGAACTTTAATTTCTTCCAATTCCACTTTTTCTTCTACGGAGATAGTTTTAGTTTTTTCTTTTTCTTCTAGCGCTAATTTTTCAGCTTCCCGGTCTTCTTTAGTCTTAGTCGCATCAGCAATTTTGTCTTCATCAAATTTACAAGCCGAAGAAAAATCTTTCTTTTTATTATCAATTATCTTGTTGGATGTCAGATCCATTGAATCAGCCCAATATCCTTTCGGCCTACCATCAGCCCCACTGGGAGCCTTGCAATCCAAGCCAAAATTGCTATTTCCAGTAATAACGTTACTTTTGATATTTACATCCCCCTTTTTATCTGTGTCACTATAAAATTGAGCCGCAATGCCACTAGCTTTATTTTTCTTTATACTATTATTAACAATGCTAAGCTCTGCTTTTCCTAAAATAACTTCAATTCCGCTTTCGCCATTATCATAAATTTCATTATTATTAATTGAACCATTCACATTGGCCCGAATATCCAAGCCTTCTTCTTTATTGCTATAAACTTTGCAATTAATTATTTTGATATCTTTGCCGTACTGGATATACATCCCTTTTCTGTTTCCAGAGATCACCACATCATCAGCAGTTAATTTCCCTCCTCCTGTAGTTGTTATTCCAATATTAGAATTTTTAATTTTTGCATCTTCGATATCGGCATCTGCTCCATCTGAGACCGCTATGCCTCCAGTTAAAACAGTTAATTTACTAATTTCAGATCCGTCGTCCATCGTAACTTTTCCCTTGACAATAGTGCCATCCTTACTATTTCCTCTTAATTTAACGCCCTTTTTTAAAGTTACATCTTCCTCATAAGTGCCCTTGGCAAGTTTAATTTCACCGCAATCGTCATTAACGGCTTTGGATATTTTTTTGTAAGGATCTCCACTGCTTCCGTCTCCGTCATCTTCAGCACTTTTATCCACATAGCAAATGCTAGCTGCCCGCACAAAAACAGGAGATAAGAAAATCCCCCCAACAATTAATCCGATTGCTAGATAAGTATAAGATTTTTTCATTAAAACTATAATAACACAGTTGAAAATAATTTCAAATGTATTGGAAACCATGTATTGGGAAATTCTTTTTGTCTTCGCGAGAAAATATTGTACTCAATATTTTCGTGGCGATCCAGAAACAAACTTAATCTGTAAATAAATTTAAAATACTGGATTGCCGCGTCAGGAGTACCTTCCTCGCAAAGACAGACCAGCTTTACCATAAAGGTCAGAAATGAGTTACTAATTTTTTTTACTTGTCTCTTAGAAATTGTATCTTATTTCTTCAAGACTTCTTTCAAATACTTTCCCGTATAACTCTCTTTATGCCATTTGGCCACTTCTTCAGGCGTACCGGTTACGATAACTTTTCCTCCGCCATCTCCACCCTCCGGACCCAGATCAATAATCCAATCCGCTGATTTTATCATGTCCATATTATGTTCAATCACAATCACCGTATTGCCAGCATCCACCAGTCTATTCAAAATGTCTAATAACTTTTTAATATCTTCAAAATGAAGTCCGGTAGTTGGTTCATCCAAAATATAAATATTGTGCCCGCTGGAGCGACGCGAAAGTTCGGTCGCCAATTTTACGCGCTGGGCCTCTCCTCCGCTTAAAGTCGTAGCGCTTTGCCCTAATTCAATGTAGCCCAAGCCCACTTCATCCAAGACTCGAAGTTTATCAGAAATAAGAGTAAAATTTTGAAAGAATTCAAATGCCTCACTGACTGTCATAGCTAGCACCTCGGAAATATTTTTACCCTTATATTTTACTTCTAGGGTTTCGCGGTTATAACGCTTGCCTTTGCAAACATCACAAGGTAAATAAACATCTGGCATAAACTGCATCTCAATTTTTAAATATCCTTCACCTTTACAGTTATCACAGCGCCCACCGCTTACATTAAAAGAAAACCTTCCTGGGCTGTAACCGCGCGCTTTAGCGTCTTTAGTAGTAGCAAATAAATCTCGGATAAAAGTAAACAGTCCCGTATAAGTCGCTGGATTAGAGCGTGGAGTGCGTCCGATAGGCGCTTGATCCACCATAATAATTTTATCAATATTGTGCACGCCGATTAATTCTTGATGCGCTCCTGGAATTTCAAGAGTTTTATGCAGTTTGTTAGACAGAGCTTTATAAAAAGTATCTTTAACTAAAGTGGATTTACCACTTCCAGAAACTCCTGTCACACAAGTAAAGGTATTCAGGGGAAAATCCACATTAATATTTTTTAAGTTGTTTTCGCGCGCGCCTTTTAAAGTGATGACTTTTTTATTAAAAGCTTTTCTCCGCAAATGAGGGATTTCAATTTTCATCGTTCCGTTTAAATATTGAGCGGTGATTGAGCGCTTGTTTTTCATCACTTCTTCTGGTGTACCAGCCGCCACGATCTCTCCACCATGTTTGCCGGCTCCTGGGCCAATATCCACTAGGTAATCTGCGCCTCGCATCGTTTCTTCGTCATGCTCAATGGCAATTACGGTGTTACCCAATCTTTTTAAATTTTTCAAAGTTTCCAAAAGCTTAGCATTATCTCGAGCATGAAGTCCAATTGACGGCTCGTCTAAAATATAAAGCACCCCCACCAATTGTGAACCAATTTGCGAAGCTAGCCGAATTCTTTGCGACTCTCCTCCACTTAAAGTTTTAGCTCCGCGAGAAAGAGTAATGTAATTTAAGCCTACATCATTTAGAAAACTCAACCGATTAATAATTTCTTGCACTATTCGATTGCCAATCAACTTTTCTGTAGGAGTTAATTTTAAATTTTTGAAAAAATCTAAAGCATCAGCAATATTCTCTCGAGAAATTTCATCAATATTTTTCTTTCCCACTTTAACCAATAAAACTTCTTTTTTATAACGACTTCCTTTGCAAGTCGAGCATGGATTTTGACTCATGTATTTTTCAATATCATTTCTTACTGCTTCCGAAGTAGTTTTACGATATCTATCTTCCATCCAGCCCACTATCCCCTTCCAAGTCATGAAATATTCTCGCACTCCTGTGCGAAAATGATATTTCACACTGATTAAATCTTGATCTTCGCTACCGTAAAGTAAAATATCCAAATCACTTTTACTCAAATCTTTAAGCCTCTTATTTTCAGCGATGTGATAATAATTCGTTACTGCGCGCATAATTGTTCCCAAGTAATTATTGGATTTATAACTCCAAGGCAAAATTCCTCCCTCTCCAATAGTTTTATTATCGTCCGGAATAATTAATTTTTCATCCAGTTCTTTCTTGGTTCCCAATCCTTCGCAAGCTTCGCACGCTCCAAAAGGTGAGTTAAAAGAAAAGAGTCTCGGCTCTAGCTCGGGAAATTCTATTTCGTGTTCTGGACAAGCCAAATTTTGATTAAAAGAATTTTCTTTCTTGCCGTTTTTAATTGTTACAATTCCAGCTGCAATTTTTAAAGCCCGTTCAATTCCTTCAAATATTCGGCTTAAATTTTCATCATTTATTTTGATCTTATCAATAATAATATCAATGATATGTTTTTTATAACGAGCCAATTTTATTTCCTTCCAAGTGGATAATTTTATTGTTTTGCCATTTACTCGAGCAATTGAATAACCACTTTTAAACATATTCTCTAAAAGCGTACTATATTCTCCTTTGCGACTGCGCACTACTGGAGCAATAATTTCTATTTCCTTGCCTGCGCCAATTTCAATGGCTCTGTCCACGATTTCATCAATTGACATCTTGGCAATTTCTCGTCCGCACTCCGGACAATGAGGAATCCCAATTTTAGCATACAGCAAACGCAAATAATCATGAATTTCCGTAATTGTCCCCACGGTCGAACGAGGATTACGCGAGACTGATTTTTGATCAATTGAAATAGCCGGACTAAGCCCTTCAATATAATCCACGTCTGGCTTATCCATTTGGCCCAAGAATTGACGCGCATAACTAGACAAGCTTTCTAAATATCTTCTTTGCCCCTCGGCAAAAATGGTATCAAAAGCCAAGGTACTCTTGCCTGAGCCCGAGAGTCCCGTAAATACGGTTAGTTTATTTCGAGGGATTTCCAGATCCACATTTTTTAAATTGTGTTCTCTGGCTCCCTTTACAAAAATTCTATCTTTCATCATATATATAAATTTAACTAGCATCCCCTCCTCCTCTCTGAGGGGGAGGTGCCCTAATGGGCGGAGGGGGTGGTTTCATAAACAAAAACCCGTCTACCTATATTATACCACTTCCACACAAATGTCACGCCTTTTTTATGAATCATGAATTAAGTATTATGTACAAAAAAATTCTGAACCAATATCCAATTTTTAATACCCGACCGTCTGTCATCTCGACTCGCCTCGTTGAAGCTACTGCGAAACGGGCCAAGTAAATTTCTGTACCCAGAAATTTATGCATGGAGAGATCTTGAGTTTAGAATTTTTAGCTTAATTTTCGAAATAAAAAACCCTGATGACAAGTATAAAACTCTTTTCACCAGGGCACCAACGACATTAATTACCTTCCTCAAAGTCTTTCAAAAAATCCTTAGGAAGAATAACAACTTTTTCTTTCTCCAACTCTCCTTCTTCTTTGAGCGCTGGACAATTTCTGTGTCCGAGATCTCCGTAATATGTTCCTCCGCACAAAGAACATACCCGTCTTCTTTTTTCAGTATCTCTCCAGCACATAGCATCCTCCTGCATTACTTTATTCATCAAGAAACATAGCTTCAATTTGATCAGAAGTAAATTGTCTACTATCCAATAGCGCCTCTTTCATAGAAACACCATAAAAGTCCGCAAAACGCGAAATAGCTTCCATTAGTCGAGTAAAGACATACTCTTCATCTTGCTCATGAACATTGACTTTAGAAGAAAGAGCACTTATGACCGCATTCAGGGCCTTATAGCAGCCAGAGGCCAAATGGTTATCTGTGTCGCTATCCCACACTTTTTTAAGAAGAACATTGGCGTTTTGGATCAATTTAAAAGCCTCTTTTAGATCACTAGCAGTTTGCCTATCTTCTTCGTTGTTTTTTGTCATTGCTGCCGCTATGATGCTAGTGTGATCAATATCAAAAAATACAGTCTTGTGAAATTCTTGCGCTGCGAAATCATCCCCCATTATTTCCAGAGTTGAACTGTCTGAAATAATTCCCCTAACCGCACAAGCACCGGCACGTGCCAAAATTCCTTCTGCTAAATCGCCCACAATCTTATAATCTCCAAGAAACTTTTCAACATTCGCTAGTGAATAATTCATCGCGATTCCTCCCTATTGGTTGTTAGACAACACTTAAATCCAGTGGCTTCTCTGTGTAAAAAATATACAGAATAAGCACCGCTAATGCATCAGCAGACGGCAATGCCACGGCTTTATCGCGAAGAAGCTCAAACAATTCTTCTGTAAGCTCCCATATATCACCGCTGAAACTATCCATTTTTTCTTCGATAGTATTTCTTATCATTTCGTCTTTTAAAAATTCAATCTCTTTTATTATCCGAATCTGATCTGCTATTTCCTCTTCTCTACTCCAATATTTATTTCCCTCATTTAATTTATCCAGCAAGACATCTTTGACAGCATCTATGCAATTGTCTTTATCCATGACACTTCTCCTTATAAATTGGAAGATAATGAACTTCGCCAAAAAACTTTGTAAAAATAACTACCCCCATCTAAGCACACTCAAAAATAAAAAGCAACAAAAATATACGGTTAAATTCATACGTATGCGGAATTTAACTGCTTTATAATTATAAACTTTCAATTAAAAAAATCTTGCTAAACTAAAGAATAACACTTATACTACCAAAAAGATTAATCTGCGAAAAATATCTCCATGAAATTAATAAATGAGTTAAATGAAATAAGCAACGGGTTTAAAAAAACAATTTCTTTTTTGGAGAGAAAGGAAAAAACAAACCTTGCCATATCTGCAATTTTAATGATTTTTGCAGGTTTTTTAATAAACCTTCCTGCAGTGATTCTCGGTAAATTTGTAGACAAAATTATTAATTTGAAAGATCCTGCTTTTTCAATTGCCATACCTTTTTTAATAATAATTATAATCATTATATTATTAAAGGAAATTCTAACGATTATAAGAAAATATCTTGTCGAAAATATCGCTACCCAAACAGAAAAGAAATTAACTGTAAGAACAATCCAACATCTGTTGAAAACGGATATTTTAGAATTTATTAATAAATATCAGATTGGCTCTTTGCATGGCAAAATATTTCGCTCCATCCAAGGATTAATTAAACTTATCAAATTGGGATTCTTGGATTTCTTCCCTACATTTTTTACAGCTTTAGCGGCTATCGCCATTGCCTTTTATCAAAAGCCTCTCTTAGCCTCGTTTATGATTTTAATAATTCCTTCTGGATTATTTATTATAATAAAACAAGTTTCCTCCCAAAAAGGAATTAGGATTTCGCTACTAAGAGGCAAAGAAAAAATAGACGGGAAAGTTGTTGAAATGATGGGTGGATTGGAAACAATAAGAGTTGCAAATACAACTGATTTTGAAATTAAAAAAGTTGAAGATATCGCAGAAAATTTAAGAAAAATTGAAATAAAGCATCACATTTATATGATGTTTTATGACGCAGCCAAATATTTAAATGAAGCCTTTTTCTACATATTGGTTATTAGCCTATCTATCTACTTTGCCACCAAAGGGATAATAACCAATGGAGACATCCTAACTTATTCAATACTTTTTACGAGCATTATTAATCCTTTAAGGACAATTCATAGAATTTTAGATGAGGCTCATGAAAGTTCTATAAAAGTATCCGACTTAAATGAACTTTTGTCTCAACCTTTGGACAAATCTTTTAAAGTTTCTGCAAAATACAAAGAATCCAGTTCTCAATTTGCGCTAAGCATCAAAAATTTATCCTATTCATATCCAAAAAAATCAAAAACAACACTAAAAAATATTAACTTAGATATTATTAAGGGCGAAAAAATTGGGATTGCAGGAGCATCCGGTTGTGGCAAGTCAACTTTTGTAAAAATTATCTTGAAACTGATTCATAATTATTCTGGCACAGTTAATATTGAGGGCGAAAATATCAATTCTCTTTCTAGGAGCGAAATTGCAAAGAAAATAGCATACATCCCGCAAAAAACTTATATATTCTCTGGCACCATTCGTGAAAATGTTATATACGGACTTACTGAGCAAAAAAATGACGAAGATATTATCAAGGCTTTGGAAAAAGCTAGTATATATAATGAAGTAAAAAATGTTTTAGGCGGACTGAATGGAAAAGTTTCCGAAAATGGAAACAATTTAAGCGGGGGGCAAAAACAAAGATTGGCGCTTGCCCGTCTCATCTTGCAATCGCCTGAAATTATTATTTTCGATGAAGCCACTTCGGCGCTAGACAACACTAATGAAATTACCATTCAAAAAAATATAGAAGAACTTTTTACCGACAAAACTATAATAATGATTGCCCATCGGCTTACCACTTTAAAAAATACTGACAGAATTTTGGTTTTTGATAATGGACAAATTTCTCAAGAAGGAAAGTTTGAAGAATTATCAGAAAAAGAAGGTTTATTTAGAAATTTTTTAAAACAAACTACGAATAATAAAAGATAAGCAATTAACTATGAAAATAATTATATTAGAAGGAATCGCTACTAGTGGGAAAACTTCTGTTAAAAATAAATTAATAGAAAATCTTAATAAAAAAGGTTTAAGTTTTTCTATTATTGAAGAAGATGAAACTTTGCTGCCTATTTTAGACAATAAAGATAAACAAATAAGTGTTGATCTTCTTAGAGAAATAATTATCAAAAAGCTAAAAGAAGAAAAAGATTTTATCATCTTTGACAGACTTTTCTTTACTCATATATTCAGAACCAATAGCTCCATTAAAGATTTCGAAGAAATTGAAAATCTTCTAAAAAATAATTCTTTATTAATTTTTCTTAAAATAGATGAGTTAAAAATTCCTGAAAGAATTAATACTGCTCGCAATCACAGAGATAAAGAATGGAATGATTACGTTGATAAAAAAGGAACTAATAAAGAAATTTATCAATATTATATAAAACAGCAGAGACTCCTTCTTAATCTTTTGGACGAAACATCATTAAAATATAAAATTTTTGATACTACTCAAATGGATTTCGAAAATATTGCAAATGAGATTTTAAAATACAACGAGGTTGCCAGCGCATAGCTAACGACCTCAAGCAAAAGAACGTGGCGTGCCACGTTCCTACAAACATAGCACCCTAAAACCTAATTCCCTAAAAACTAAAACCTACTTAGCTATTTTTCTTAACTCGTATATCTCATCTCTAATAATTCCCGCTTGCTCGAATTCCAAATTTTTAGCGGCTTCTTTCATCTCTTTTTCTTTTTGTTTGATGTAGCCATTAATATCTTCCAAGGTTTCTAATCTGACAAATTCACTCGATAAGACTGGGTTAATTTCATGATCCACGATAGATTGGATCTTCTTTTTAATCGTTTTAGGAGTAATATGATGTTTTTTATTGTAAGCTGCTTGAATGGTGCGTCTTCGTTCGGTTTCACGAATAGCTCTTTCCATCGAACCCGTGATATTATCCGCATAAAGAATCACTCGTCCATTTACATTTCGAGCGGCGCGACCGATAGTTTGAATTAGCGAAGTTTCACTGCGCAAAAATCCTTCTTTGTCCGCATCAAAAATTGCGACCAATGAAACTTCCGGTAAATCTAAGCCTTCGCGCAAAAGATTTACTCCTACGAGCACATCAAATTTTCCTCGACGCAAATCTTCCAAAGTTTTAATTCTGTCGAGAGTGTCTACTCCTGAATGAAGATAATTAGATTTAATTTTATTTTCCTTGAGAAATTCATCTAGATTTTCCGATTGTTTTTTAGTGAGTGTAGTAATTAAAATTCTCTCCCCTCGCGCTGAAACTGTTTTAATTTCTTCTAAGACATCTTTAACTTGAGTTTTAGCGCTCCTGAGGATTAATTCCGGGTCGATCAGCCCAGTTGGACGAATAATTTGCTCCACCACTGTCGGCGAATTGGCTTTTTCAAATTTAGATGGCGTAGCACTGACCAAGATAGCTTGCTTAATTTTACTTTCAAACTCATCAAATTTAAGCGGTCGATTATCCATGGCACTGGGCAACCTGAAACCATTTTCAACCAGATTAGCTTTTCTTGATCTATCTCCGAAATACATTCCGCCAATTTGTGGCACTGTCACATGAGATTCATCAATTACCATCAGAAAATCATCCCCGAAATAATCTATTAAAGTATATGGCGATTCTCCCGCTTTACGCTCACTTAAATAACGTGAGTAGTTTTCAATCCCACTGCAATACCCCACTTCGCGCATCATCTCAATATCATATTTAGTTCTTTTCTCGATTCTTTGGGCTTCCAGAATATTTCCTTTCTTCTCGAAATAAGCAATTCTTTTTTTCATTTCAATTTGGATTTCTTTTAAGATATCTTCTAAAATTTCTTCAGGCATCACGAAATGCTTGGCTGGGAAAATCATCGCTTTTTCCAAGCTACTCAACTCATCATGCGTCAGCATATCTCTTTCGGAAATTGATTCTACTCTATCATTTGCTAATTCAATTCTCGTTATCACTTCCCTGCCAGGAGAAATAATTTCAATCGTCTCTCCGATAGCGCGAAACTTTCCGCGCTCGAGAATATCACTGCGCATATAATACATTCCAATTAATTCTTTCACGATTTCTTCTCGAGTTTTTTTGTCTCCTTTTCTTAAAGTTAGAGTAATTTCTTCGTAGCGAGCCGGAGAACCTAAGCCATAAATACAAGACACACTAGCAACGATAATCACATCTTTTCGAGAGAGTACTGAAGCCGTAGCGCTATGGCGTAGTTTATCAATCTCATCATTTATTTGAGTTTCTTTTTCAATATAAGTATCAGTCGAACTAATATAGGCTTCGGGCTGATAATAATCATAGTAAGACACGAAATATTCCACGGCATTATTGGGAAAAAAGGCCCGGAATTCTTGAGTTAATTGAGCAGCCAAAGTTTTGTTAGGAGCAATCACCAAAGTCGGTTTTTGGATATTTTCAATCAAATTAGCAATCGTAAATGTTTTACCGCTCCCTGTCACACCCAAAAGCGTTTGAAATTTCTTCCCCTCTTTAATGCCTTTGGTCAGACCCAAGATAGCTTGAGGTTGATCGCCAGCTGGCTTAAATTTTGAGCTTATTTTGAATTTCATAGCTTTTTGATGCAGTTTAAATGTTTCAAGATAATAACACACCTTAGATTATATCTCAATACCATTTTAACACAAAAACGTATCATGAATTAAGAATTATGTATTATGAAAAAAGTACCTTAATATTAAAAAATAACGCCTCGACCAATCATTGATTGGTCGAGGGCTAAGACATGGGGATGCTAAATTTTTTTTGGCATAGGAACAATATCTATTACACTAGACAATGGAATTTCAATCCAACTTCCAAATTCATCTTTTCCATAAAATTCGTCTGGCATAAAACTAATAGACTCTCCCAAAAGAATTGCTGTCCCTCCATTCTTCAAAATAAATTTCAAATTCATTCTATATCTGGTTTTTTTATCCCCCTCTTTAGCAGAAAAAAAGTGATAAAATTCTTCTTTAAGCTGGTCTTCTTTTGATAAAATTTCAACTGCTACTATTGCGGTCATATTTTCTCCCATTGCTCATGTTTATAAACATCTCCAAAATTAACCTCCCTCAAGAACTAAATTCAAACTAGCAAATATAATTGATTTTGTAAACTGAAATCATGTTAGCTCCGCCGGCTGGCGGATTAGCACGTTAGCATTTTAACATTGAAACAAATAAGTAAAAAATCAAGGTCATCAGTCATTCGCAAACAGTCATTGACATATTCTAACCCCGATGACAAATGACTTTTGGCTTGATGACTTTAACATCATTTCCCAAAAATAAAAAGTGGTCAAACTGCTTTATGACCACTTTTTTTATTATTTTGGAAATCTATTTCTTCTTCTTTCCACTAGCCATAAATAATCCGGCTACTGTCCCAAGAGCGGCTCCAATCCCAGCTGCAATAATCGCTGCTTTCTCTGGATTCTTTTTGATGAAAGTTTCTACTTTTTTAGAAGTTACTTCCATTTCTTTTTTAATCTTGTTGATTTCTTTCATGGCCACACCTTCTAACTCAACTCCTTTTTTCTTGGCTTTGTTAATGCCTGTGTTCACCACTTTTTTGATTTCTTTTGTATCCATATTTTTTTACTTGTCCCCCATTAAATAGTGCGGATTACCGCAATTTAACGGGGTAAACCGTTAAATTATGCAGACCTATACTATTTAGCTAGGATTAATTATTAATTTATTTTTTACTTAGCAGATATCCAGTACCCAATATCAATATTCCTACAACACCATAACCTACCCAGCTAGCTTCTTCAGCAACAAATGTATTGATATATAGGGAAACGCATACTAGCACAAAAATTAATCCAATTAATAGAAGAAGTGCTCCCAAGGTCCTGCGTTTAATATCATTAAACCATGTCTGAACTTTGGCTGAAATATTATCCCCCACTTTGGTCAAGATATTGGACACAAACGTTTGGGTCATTTCTTTCCATGGGCTACTTTCTTCTTTTTTAGAATCTTTTTTTGTTTTCATATTTCTTGCCCCATTAAATCACGGTAATCCGTACTATTTAATTGGGGTTAAGTTACAACTTATTTATTATATTGTAACATTTATAACTTTTTTGTTCAACAATCAAATACGACCAGATCAATTGTTTTGCTCATAAAAATAAAAAACGGGGCCAATAATGGCGCACCCGTTTTTTTAACTCTTTAAGTATAGCATACTTTCAGCTTACTGTCCAATTTGAGCTGAAAAATTATTTATTATTTTGTTAACGCATTAACGAGCTAACGGATTAATTATAAATTTTATTTTTGTTTAATACATAAATATAGAAAGAACGCGTCGTAACGCGTTCCCCTAAATACATAATACTAAACACTAGATACTATTTAATTTCCATCAACTCTACATCAAAAATCAAAGTAGCGTTAGGTGGAATTACTCCGCCTGCGCCTTGCGCGCCATAACCCATTTCCGATGGAATAGTTAAAGTTCTTTTTTCTCCCACTTTCATATCAAGCAAACCTTTATCCCAACCAGCGATTACTTGCCCCTGTCCGATTGTAAAATCAAAAGGAGTTCCTCTGTCAACACTTGAATCAAACTTGGTTCCATTTTCTAATTTTCCAGTATAATGCACAGAAATAGTATCTCCATTTTTAGTTACTTTGTCGCCTGTTCCTTCTTGGGTAGTTTCTATTTTTAGATCCATATTTTTATTATCATTATTATTTACTTGTTTCTTATCTTCTACTTGTTCTTTAATTTTTTCTACTTTTTTCTCGGTTGTTTCGTTGACTTTAGATTTTATCTCCTTTGAATCAACATTAACGTTCCAATCGCTGACATACTTATACACAAAAACTCCCCCCACTACTAGTAAAATTGCAATCAATACATTTGTTTTCATAGCATTCATATTAACATATTAACATTTTAGCACGTTAACATTTTAATTTAATTATTTTTAAATTTGAAATTTGATATTTGTTTGGAAATTGTTGCTTGGAAATTGGTTATTCGCTTTGCGCAGTGGACCATGCCGGACTCGAACCGGCCACCTCTCCCATGCCATGGGAGCACTCTACCAGATGAGCTAATGGCCCAATAATAATCCCCTCTCCATCTTTGCCTGCCCCGTCAGATACTTTCTGACTGGGGTACTCAAGGGGGAGATGTCCAGCAGGACAGAGGGGGTTTCACACTACCTATCTATAATATAGGTTCAATATGTAAGAGTCAATATTTCCAAATGCGTAACTATTTAGCCTTCTCCAAAACCAATCTCTTCTATCGTCTTTGCGAGTAATTTCTGTACTCAGAAATTGCGTGGCAATCTAGTTTTAAAGTATATAATCCTGGATTGCCACGTCGGAGTACCGACTCGCAAAGACAAACCCTGGTCTATCTTTGGAGAGAACTGAATAGTTACCCAAATGCGTCTTCTTATTTTATTAATAACATGCTAAAATAAAATCAATTAAAAAGATAACTTAAAAAAATATGCCTTTCGATTCAATTTGGAATTGGTTGATAGAAAATCATCCTGATATTTTTTGGTTTTCTATAATTCTTCTTCTTATTATTATCGCCGTTTGGAAAATATCTAAGTTCCATGACGAGTGCAAAAACTGTAGAGAAGTGTGTCATAATAAAACAGGAATAGCTAAAGATATTTCCAGGCTTAATGAAAAAATAAATACTATTTTAACAATTCTAACAGAAAAAGAAATAATAAAAAGCGATTTATTTTCATCGAATTCTCCTCTAAATTTAACGCCAAAAGGACACCACTTAATAAAAGAGATGGGCTGGGATAAGATATTGGAAGATGAAAAAAGTCAAAGTGAGCTATTTGGAGCGTTGGATAAAATTAATCTAAAATCTAAGGCTGATGTGGAGAAATATTGTACAATATTATTGCATGAATTAAATAGCAAACGAGATACGAATTTATTTACTCCAATAAAAAAATATTTATACGAAAATTCCAGTGTATCCGAAATGGACGCTATTTTTGCATGCTCTTTGCATTTAAGAAATAAATACTTAGAAAAAAGACCTGCTATAAAAGAGTAATCTTGAAAACTATAATGATCCAACTTGCATTCAGAGCTGGACAAATTTTTATTTTTGTCTATAATACTAAAGGTATGCATAAGCGGGCTTACCTCGCTGTAGTGAAACATAAGTGAGCTTGTCTCGTTTAAGTAGAATGTAGAGAAAGCGGGCTTTGCCTCGCCGTAGCGAAGCGCAGGCGGGTGTCGTATAATGGCTTATTATATCAGCCTTCCAAGCTGAGGACGAGGGTTCGATTCCCTTCACCCGCTCCAAGAAATTAAAAACAGGCTCATTGCCTGTTTTTAATTTACGTTATAAAACTAAATTCAAACTTGCCTATCTTTCTTTAAAGATACTCTTTGATATGATAAACTACTTATATATGATTCTACTTAAAAGAATAAAACAAACGTTAAGCGGGGAAATTTTATTACTATCTTCCATCATCATTTGGGGAGCTTTTTTGAGATTATATTATCTGGGTGCGGACAGCTTATGGATAGACGAAGGATTTACGATTGCTCAAGTAGATGCAATTGGTAAAAATTTCCTGCCACTGCTTGATTCTGGTGAGTACGTAACTAGAGACTTGCTCTTTCCATATCTGCTGGCAATCATAAAATATCTGACAGGTGCATCTATTGAAACTTATCGCCTAGTTTCTGCAACATTTGGAATACTATGCATTCCGCTGGCCTACAACATCGGAAAAAAAGTTTTTCAAAAAAATGTTGGCTTAATTTTTGCTTTTTTTATTTCTTTTTCTTATTGGCAAATTGCTTGGAGTCGACAGATAAGGGCTTATATAATGCTGGAATTTTTGGTTTTGCTGGCGATATTTTTTCTTATCAAATATCACCAAACTCAAAAAAGGAAATTTTTATCCTTTCTCCTTATATCTATCGGCTTGGCGATAGCCACAAAAATTTCTGCAGTATTTCTTTTACCCGCTCTTCTCATTTATTTCTTGGCTCAAAAAAATTACAAGATTTCTGCCATTTTTACTTTTGTTTTTATTATTTTAGGCTTTCTGGGATATTTTTATTTTAAACACAGCTTTTCAATATCGCTAAATAATTACCTTACTTACTATCTGATTGGATATTTTTGGCTTAATTTGGGATTGCTTTTTCCACTGTCCATCGTAGGCGCTTACTGGACGATTTATCGAGATAGATATTGGAGAAGTGTTCATCTTTTTCTTTTAAGTTTTTTCTTTTTAAACGTTTCTTTCTTTTCTTTTTTCTATTATGTTAATCAAAAAAGATATTTATTTATTCTTCTTCCAATTATCTTTCTTTATGCAGGCAGTCTTTTGTATTATTTAGCTGGAAAGAAAAAAAACCACATACTTATTACAGTTTTTTCTATTTCTCTTTTTGCCCTTGTCGATGTTTTTTCATTTAAAACATTACAAATAATTCCGCAAAAACAATTTATCCTAGAAGATTACACTCCCCAACCAGATTTTCAATCGGCTTATAAATTTTTGCAAGAATCGCTCAAGCCGGAAGACTCACTAATTTCGCCCTATCCCTATATGGATAAAATATATCTAAACCACCTATCTTACGCTTTGGCTATTTCTTATACGGGCAAAGAGGGCAACGAATCCATAGCAGAAAACAGACAAGAATATTATTCTGGTGCAGTTGAAATTTCTTCTATCGGTCGGATTGATTCGCTTAGAGCAAATGGGGATGTTTATGTCCTGCTTGATACGATGGCCGAGTCACGAGCTAACCAAAAAATAGTCCAATATGCTAGAGAATATTCCCCTTCTCAAACTATATCTTTTAGCGCTCTCTCTGGAGACGTAATCACTGTCTACCGCCTTCCTAGGCTCGAAGAATAGTGGACTGTATCTTCAAATAAGCATCAAGCACATCTTTAACCTAATATTTTTAATTTACTAAAATATTGATGTTGCTCATGCTAAAATGTTAACGTGCTAATATGCTAAGATGATTTTGCCTTGACAAAATCATCTTTTTTGTTATACTTGGCAGTTAATTAAATAATGCATTAAAAGGCTTTGATAAGTCATAAATTTATGAGAGAAGCAGTAATTTCCCGACAGTTAAGCATTTATTTCATAGCCACCACATTATGCTTGGTTATAATTTCAACTTCCCTAAGCGAAGGGTTAATTAAAACAACTTATGGTTACGGTTACGGCTATGGTTATGGAAATACCAAAACTGATGATAGTACTAAAAATAACACTATCCAGATAACGGAAACTGCCAGCGAAAAGAAGCCGTCCAAAAAGAAAGACAAAAAGGAAAAGAAACATTTAAAAATTTCACAAAAATCCGTAAAGAAAGGCGAAATATTAGTTCAATCAGGAAAAGGCTTTAAGAAAAATTCCAAGCTTAGACTTTATTTTTCCAAACCCGATGGAACTTTTTATCCTCCAGTAATTGTTAAGACTGACAGCAAAGGAAAATTCAGTGTAAAATATTTAGCCACAAAACCGGCAGGAACCTATAAATGGTACGCAGTTGTGCCAGCTTCCGGCAAAAAGACAAAAATATCAAGTTATAAAATAGTAAGATAATGCATCCGCTTATATCTATCAGCTAACTCAATTAAAAAATCTCCATTTTTGGAGATTTTTTAATATTGGCGATAAAATATCAAACTGTGCTAATATTAATTTATGGAAAACCTTTGGCAACAATTTAATATTAAAATTGCGATTCTAATATTTTTAGCATATTTCTTGATAGATGCCATGTATGCTGTTTACACCCTTTCTGTCGTTAAAAAGAAACCCCTCGTAGCATCCTCAATTGGTGCGCTGATGCATTTCCTCTTGGCCTTTGGGGTCATAAACTATGTTCAAAACTATCTTTACATCATTCCCCTAGCCCTCGGCTCTTGGCTTGGAACATATTTCATAGTTTCGAGAGAAAAAAATAAAGAAAAATAGCTTAAATTTTATCAAGCTATATTTTCATCACCGATATCTTCATTACCAATAGGGAAAATCTGATTTTTATGATAAAATATGAATATAAAAAATTAAAGAAAACTATGCTTTATATAAAAATTCTTTCTTATCTTTTTATCTTCTCTTTTTTTCCTTTTATATCAATTCCTGGTGGATGGACTAGCCTTTTCTTTTTTGCTCCATTTATATATTTACCTGGATTATTTTTGACAGCTTTTGTTTTAATAACATTCGAAAAAGTAAACAACGACATAGCTGCCAAAAAAATGCTTTTAAAAATGATAACGACATATATACTGGGATGTTTATTGTTTGTTGATGGAGGTGATGGAAATTCTTATATTGGAATTGACGCTTTTGTAAACAGAGTAATTTTCCATAATTTTTCATCTGTTAATATAATAAGAGTTGTTCCAGAGTATCTTCACATTTTTGGACTTGCATCTTTTGGTTTACTTATTTATTTTATTATTTGGAACATCTCATTTATTCAAAAATTTAAAGTTAAAAATATAAAAATTCAGGACAGCAGCAATTTTTAAATTAAAATTATATCAGCAAAAAAACTCTCCAGTAGAATAGAGAGTTTTTTGTTTTTTAAACTATTGTAGATAATGCTTGATATTTAAATCTAATTTTAATATCAAAGTTAACCTTATTTATTTCTTCCAATAATTCCAAGGTAACTTTAACTGAAGGATTACTTGTATTTAAAAAAGAAATTCTTCCATTGTGTTTTTCATGCAAAGGCCTTAAAAATTCATCTGCTTATTCATCATTTTCTAGCTATTGTATACATAATTTCGTTAAATATGTAATCAAAATGCATACATTTTTTATAAAATATGTATACATTTTGCAAAAAAATTAAAATAAATTGGAGAGCCTATAGAGAAACCTTAAATTTCTAAAAGCACCAAAGAAATAACATCTCGCGCATTTTTTATTTTACCCTGCTGGGCAAGTTCAGCGCCAAGTCTTATCCCTCGATAACTCAAGGGAATAGCCAACGTCTCTTTAAATGTTGAATCATCCAAAAATTCTTTTTTAACAATATCTAAGAAAGTTGAAGCTTCATTTTTTCGTTCAGAATAACCGATCATTTGCAAAATATAATAAGCAATATCATAATATTTTAATGACCACCCACTCCAGCCCGCATCAATAAGGATCAATCTATTATCAGAATGCTTACGAGCCATATGCCACGGCACAATATCATGATGTTGGAATGCTTGATTTCGCAAATGTAATCCTGATCTAACTTTTTCTTCTAACGTTTTTATGTCAGATATTTCTAGTAGTCCATGCTCTAATAAATATTTTGCATCTTTTTCAAATTTATCCAGAATATTTTTAACTCTTTTTTGAGTATCTTTTTTTAATTCAATCGGGATTTGTTCAAACTCCATGCTTAGACAAAACCGCATAAATTTAATCATCTCTTGTAAATATTCTTTTAAAGGGACCATCTTTGTTTGGGGAGAAAAATCTTTTGCCAACCAAGTGGAATATTTTGTAATGTCTGGATAAATAAGCCTTTTGCCCGCTAACGTCGGGGTCAAGAATTCAAATCCAACATCTTTCCCATCGGCCATAGTTTTTAAGAAGAGTTGATTGTAAAATTCACGCTTATTCATCGCCACTCCATTTTCACTCTTGGCTTCCTTGATAAAAAAGTCTTTGCCATCAATATTTGCTGTATAGGTTAATAAATCAAACGTCTCCCTAATTATAATAGTTTCTTCATTTATTTCATTTTCTGGCATATAAATTATTTTTAATTTTAGTGTTTTCAGTATAACAAACGAATTTACCAATAGCAATTTTAATAAAAAATTAAATTTTCTTGTTTATTTAGCACTGCAAACTAATATTCCTATCAGATGGTTTTTACTAAAGACATTCTATCTTGAACTGTTCTTAAATTTATTATATAATTTAAACGTAAATTAATAAATGAAAAAATGAAAAAAATAATTACGGCTTATCTAACTTTTATCCCTTATACAGACTATTATACTCATGCATCATATTCCGATCTGCCTGCACCAAGTTTAACCGACATAATCATGAATGTTTTATCGTGGATTTCAATTATCTTGGGGGTGCCTTCATTTCTCTTACTTATACTGCTTAGTATCGTTTATTTTTTAAAAAATTCTGCGGGAAGAAATAACATAAAAAAAATTATGTTATATTGTCTTTACATTTTGACCGCAAGTCTTCTTATACATTTTATAGATACTACCTTTTTCACGAACTACAATTGTTTTTAAATTTGTCTAATAATGAAAGAACAGGACTAAGGATGTGAATGGACCGACTTAGATGAATCAATTATTCTCGAACAAGCGGAAATAACAAATCATGAATAAAAAAGATATATGCATTTTGCCTGGGACTATTCAATACGCCAAAAATTATGGCTATGATGGATTGGATATTTGGATGGACAAAAAAATAACTATTCCCAATGCCAAAGTTTTTATTGGCCACAGCCTGGGGGCAAGTTTTATTTTAAATTCAGATATCAATCGCAACTGTAAATTTATATTCATCAATCCTCTTGTCAGAAAAAGACCTTTTCTTTTTCACTTTATAAACTGGCTAAGATTTCTTATTTTTGAAGGATTTGCAGTTAAAAAAGCTGTGCCCGTTAAATATTGGTGGCACACATTTAAGCAAGTTTTACGCTTACTAAAAGTTGACGTTCTTAGGCAGATAAAAAAAATCCCCCCAGAAAATATCACCATAATTCGAGGAAAAAATGATAATTATTTTTGCGATAAAAAAAGCGTAGAAATATTAAAATCTAACCAAATCAAATTTATCGAAATAGAAGCTGGTCATGATTGGAATGAAAATATCGCGGGAATGGTTAAAAACCTAGTTAATTAAGTAAACCCCCTCCCAACCTCCCCCTTGAGTACAAGAGGGAAGGGATGTATTTGATTCTATTTTTAACAAAAAACTCTTCTTTTTGCAGAAGAGTTTTTTATTAGATGTTTTATGTTCTATGATATATGGTCCATGTTTCATGCTCCATGTTTCTACACATCCAAATTTTTCACACTCTTAGCATGAGTTTGGATAAATCTTCGGCGAGGTTCCACTTGGCTGCCCATTAGCAGGTCAAAGGTTCTGTCCGCCGCTTCCGCGTCATCAATCGTGATTTGAAGCATCTTACGATTCTCTGGATCCATAGTGGTTTCCCAAAGCTGATCGGGATTCATTTCTCCAAGACCTTTATATCTTTGAATATTGATGCCGGTTTTCTTTTCTACTTCTTCGACCTCTTCTTCCACTTCTCCGTTTTCATCCGCATCTTTCGCCTCCATGGCAGCAATCTCTTCTTTGGTTAATCCCATCTTTTTCATCACTTCTTCTTTTTCTTTGTCATTATAAGCATAATGAACTTGTTTGCCTTTTTTGATTTGATAGAGAGGTGGTTGTGCTACATACACATGTCCGTCAGTAATTAATTTTTCAAAATATCGATAAAAGAAAGTCAGAAGCAAAGTTCGAATATGGCTTCCATCAATATCGGCATCGGCCATAATGATAACTTTTCCATAACGCAATTTTTCAATGTCCAAATTTTCTCCGATTCCCACTCCTAGGGCAATGATAATCGGTTTTAACGAATCTGATTTAACCACTTTATCCAAGGTAGTTTTTTCTACATTCACTAATTTTCCCCGAAGTGGCAAAATAGCTTGGAACTCCCGATCGCGGCCTTGTTTAGCACTGCCACCAGCAGAGTCTCCCTCTACGATATAAAGTTCTGTTTCTTCCATCTTGCGGCTAGAACAATCCGCTAATTTTCCCGGCAAAGTCATTCCTTCAAGGAGTCCTTTTCTCACTACCGCATCTTTAGCCGCTCGGGCAGCCAAACGAGCTCTAGCAGTTAAGATACATTTTCCGATAATTTCTTTGGCATCTTTGGGATTATTGTCAAAATAATCTTGCAAAGCTTCAGCTGTAACAGTTGAAACAATTCCTTTCACCTCGCCATTCCCCAACTTAGCTTTCGTTTGTCCTTCAAATTGTGGTTCGCGCAATTTTACATTAATTACGACAGTTAAACCTTCTTGGGTATCTTCAGAAGTCAGACTTTCATCTTTAACTTTCAAAAGATTATTTTTCTTAGCGTAAGTATTTAAAGATCTCGTAAGGGCTGTTCGAAAACCAGTTACATGCATACCGCCTTCAACTGTATAAATATTATTGGCAAAAGAATAAACATGTTCCTTGAATCCGGACGTATATTGCATAGAAATTTCCACTTGCACCCCTTCGGATTCTTTATCTATATAGAAAGGAACGGCATTTTTAACTTCTTTACCTCGATTGAGATAATTAACAAAGGAAATAATTCCCCCATCAAAATAAAAGCCACTTCTTCTTACTTTATATTCGTCCGTCTTTTCATTCTCCACCTTGCGCCTATCTTCCAAAAGAATACTTACACCTTTAGTTAAATAAGCCTGTTGTCTGACATATTCGGATATTTTATTCCAGCTATATTCAATTTTAGGAAAGATCTGCGGATCAGCCTGAAAAGTTATTGAAGTTCCATGGGTTTTTGTCTTTTCTCCTTTTATCACCTTGGTTTTAGGTTTGCCACGATTATATTCTTGAGTCCAGACATAGCCATCGAGATGAATCTCGGCTTTAGTCCAAACTGAAAGAGCATTCACCACTGAAACACCCACTCCATGAAGTCCTCCTGAAACTTTATACCCATCACCGCCAAACTTACCCCCCGCATGCAAAACAGTCATAATAGTTTCTAGAGTTGATTTTTTGGTTTGATGATGAGTCTCTACGGGGATACCTCGTCCATTATCAGTGATACGCACCACATTTTCTGGCAGTAGTTCTACTTTTATATTATTGCAATGTCCTCCCATCGCTTCATCAATAGAGTTGTTAACCACTTCCCAAATCAAATGGTGTAATCCTTCTAACGAAGTTCCTCCGATATACATTCCTGGTCGCTTTCTCACTGGCTCCAATCCTTCCAAAACCTGAATTGATTTGGCCCCATATGAACTTTTATTTTTAGTGTCTGCTGTCGCCATATAAAACAAAAGAAGTTACGCATCACAAAATTAAGATACGCAAATCTTATTAGAAAATTTATGTTATTTTAGTAATTTTTATACTCTTTCACTCGGCCGATGATTATCAGCCAACCTCCTTAACTTATTCATTCTAGCACATATTTTTAGATTTTAAAAGAGCGCAAGCATTTTAACACGTTAGCATATTAACATATTAACAACTTTCTAAAATTAATTATTTAATTATCATGATATGTTTAAATGTTAATATGCTAACATGCTAAAATGAATTTGCTTTTTGTCTTATTCTATGCTATAATTGATTTAGAATAGAAATTAAAAAAGATTAAAAGATAGTGTCGTTTCGCAGTTTGTGCCCCAAAAAGGGCTCAAATCAATGGGTGAAACGGCTTTTTTATTTGATTTTTTATGAAAAACACAACATTAAAACTAAATACTTTAAAATCAAGCCTTCTAATAAGCGTTTTTGTCTTTATTTCTTTTTATTATTCATCCACAACCTATGCCAAAGAAATAAACTCTCAAAATATTATCGAACTCATCAATTATAGTCGTTTGAGTAATAGCTTAAACCCTCTTGCAGAAAGCTCCATTCTTTCTGAAGTGGCGCAATCAAAAGTTTCTGATATGGCCAAAAACCACTATTTTGCCCATACTTCCCCCGCTGGAGTTACTCCTTGGCATTGGTTTGATAAAAATAATTATTCTTACAAATATGCCGGAGAAAATTTAGCTATTAATTACGAGTCTGCCGAAGAAGAGCATGGGGCCTGGATGAAAAGCATCGCGCACAAAGAAAATATTTTAAATTCTAATTTTAAAGAAATAGGTGTTGCTACTTCCAAGGGAATAATCAATGGCAAAAAATCAAATATTACGGTAACAGTTTTTGGCACACCCGAAGAAAATATTTTAGCGACTGCTGGAAAATCATCTGTGGCAAACAAAAATAGTTACATTTTAGGAGTTCAGTCTCAAGGTGTCAAACCGCTACCTCTGAAAAAGGGTTCTGCGTACCAATTAAATATCAGTCCTAAATTTACCGGATCAATCAAAAAACAATCCCATAATATAGTTTGGACTGTCGCCTTGATTGCGATTTTAATTGTTTTAAAAGATATCGTTTTAAGAACCATTAACGCCCAAACTTTTCAACATAGGCATTCTGTAGTAAATTTAATTTTATTTATCATGATTTATGCTATCTTTTTCTGAAATTTTAAATAACTCATAAAATATGATAGCTGCACTAACTGCCACATTCAAAGATTCTATACTGGATGTGGTTTTTATATTTATGAATTTATCTGCTTCTTTTTCTAGAATTACATCCACGCCCTGACTTTCACTTCCCAAAATAATGCAACGCTTTTTCTTTATTTCAAAGATACCATCAAGACTCTCGCCTTTTTGGACATTGGTGGTGTAAATAGTAAAATTATTTTCTCTTATTTTTCTAAAAATCTCGCTCTCTTTATCAAAGACGATATTTAATTTAAATATCGCATCTTTGGCAGCTTGAATAGTTTTTAAGTTATAGATATCTGCACATTTTTCATCTAGGACAATATTTTTTAAACCAAAAGCTAGCGCACTCCTCAAAATCGTTCCCAAATTTCCTGGATCATTAATGCCATTAAGATAAATAATGTCATTGTTCCAATCTAATGCCATTTCCTTTTTTTCATAAACGGCCACAACCCCCTGCGAAGAGTCCAATGAAGTTAGATTTTTTTTAATATTTTCACTGACCAAAAAAACTCTCTTTTCATCGCCCAACATGTCTGCTAATACGACTTTATTTTTATCCAAAAAATCTCTTGTCAGAAAAAGTTCTTTAAAATAAATGTTGCTAGCAAAGGCATCCTTGATAATTTTCCAATTTTCTACTACAAATTCTCCTCGCAATTGACGATATTTTTTAAGTTTTAATTTGTTTAATTCTTTAATTTTTTTATTATCTTTGCTTTCAATTATAATCATATGAGCATTTTAGCATGTTAGCATATTAACACGTTAGCATATTAACTTCACTGCAAATATACAAATCTACAAATTCCTAGAGGCGTCATCAGTCAAAAGTCACCGAGTCATTGAAATACAATTTTTAATGTTGATAACTGATGACTGATGACTTTTGACTTGATGACAATTTCTAAAATCCTAAATTCCCATATTCCTAAATTCTTAATTGCCCAACAGTTCATTGATAGTATCTTCATCATCGCATGAATATTTATTATCAGCCGAGTAGAATTTTTTAGACTTACCATGGCAACCTCCATTTTCCTTGGGAAGCACAGCCACCATCGGCATCAAGAAACCGACATCCCGTTGGGCAAAATAATTATCCAGATATTTAAGCGATTGAGCCCGCTCCTCTTTGGTCATCAAGGAAAAAGTGCTCATATCATCCCCTATCTTTCCGCTCCAGTCCAGATGAGCAAAGACATTATTAGCTTTACTTTTAAACTTGTCATGCCAAAGTAAAGCCCAGCACCAATCGCCTTCTTTTTTCCACCACCGCGAATAACATGGACCGTTTTCAATTGTACCGCTGAAATTTAAGCCTACTCCTCCTTCGATAAAATCAAATTGGCGCAAATAATTTTCATCTTCAATATCGTTAGTTTGCGCACCAATTACAATTTGCATCCCCCTGAGACCTGCGTATCTTCTCATCTTTTCCAATACAATTCCAATTGATGGTTCGGAGATATAGTCTTGATAAAAAACCTGTCCAAACATAAAACTCTGCACCCCCAAATCCATCGCTCTTTTGGTAATATCTAAGACGTAGCGCTGATATTCTTTTTTGGCCAAAGATGGTTTGCAGGTATGTTCTCCCCAGAAATTTTTGCTTCCCGATCGGCACATTTTATCGAAATCTAATTCGCGCTCCCCTGCTTCATAATAATATTTGGTTTTGGTGCTAATAGCCTCGGCAATAAACATCCCATATACAACTTCTTTTTTCTCTATTTTGCCCATATTCTTCTTAACCTCCTCAAAGTCAGGAGCCTGAAGCCAAGTCTCAATAGAGCGGTGCAAATAATAACACTTAGAACGATTTATCAATTTCAAGAGGCCGTCAGTACCATCCACATAGCCATTTAATAAACCATCTGCCACGCAACCGCTACTTTTCATCTTTTCCATCTTGGGTGGCGGAGGTGGCGGGATAACCTCATCTACTGGCAAAAGTTCTTTTAAACGAAAATCGTCCTCCCAATATTCATCGCCTTTATTTTCAAAAACTATTTTTTGGTTGCCTATCTTATTTTTTTCTGAAACTCTATGCCAGAATATTCCCAAACTTAAACTTATTACTATCAAAAATAGCATTCCCCATATAATCTTTGATTTTTTAAAGCTTAAGTAACGCATATTTAGTTTTTTAAAAACTCCTTGTTTATTATTAATTGTAATATAGGAAAGGATTTAAGTAAATAAAAATCTCTTGACAAAAAAATAGTTTATGAGTAAACTAATTTAGTAATTGAAATAAGTCAAAATAATCTTGTAAAAATAACCTATGAAATGCATCAAAATTCCCTCCGAAGATTTCATTTTCATTGGAGAAAAAATCGAATCCATGGCCAATAAATGTATCTTTCACCCAATGGGGCTCTCTTTGTCATCCATGCGAATTTTGAGTTATTTGCACAACAAAAAAGTAACCACCGCCAAAGAATTGCTCATTTTAACTGGAAAAAGTAAATCTAACATTACTCAGAGACTCAATATTTTAGAGAAAAATGGCCTCATTACTCGAGACAAAAGCCTTCAGAGTAAAGATAGAAGGGAAACTTTACTTAAAATAACTTCCTTGGGGAAATCTCGAGTCAAAGAAGCCTTCAATAAAGTAGAAAAATTTCATTTATCTAAAGAAAAATATTTTACCAAAAAAGAAATAGAAGAGCATATCAAATTTATGCATAAGTTAACAATTTTTCTAAATAAAGAAGAAGCCAAATTAAAAAATGTTTTTAATAAAAAATAATTCAACTATTAATAATCACTATGAAATCAAAGCTATTTATCTCAATCATTCTAATCGCTATCTTGTCCACCCTAGCTTTTAGGTTTTCTCAAAAAAAACCAGACACCGAAGAAGCTACGGTTAAGAAGCCCACCTTGGTCTCTACTCAAACTGTTTCAGCTAGTTACAATTTCAAAAAAACCGCCACTTACCCGGCGATTATCACCAGCAACCAGCAAGTTACCCTATCAGCCACTACTAGCGGAACAATTACCCAACTTAACTTTGATTTAGGAAAAAATATTTCTCAAGGACAACGTTTGGCCACTATTGACTTAGCTGGCACAATTTCCAATTTTGGAGAAAGCGGACTCAGAGATAGCCGAGTTAGGGAATTAGAATCAGCTCTGGAAGTGGCTGATCAAAACTATCGTTTAGCTAAAAAGGTCTATAAAAATCATGAAAACTATACCAACAAAAGACTCAAAGAAATAGCTGAAGCTCAACTCTCAAGCGCCAAGACAGCTTTACAGGGAGCACTGGATGGACAATTTGTAAGCGCCCCAATCTCAGGCACTATTACTCAAAAATTTGTCTCTATAGGAGATTCAATCAACAGTGGCCAAGCGATTGCCACTATTTCTAAACTAGGAAAATTGGAAATTCAATTTTTTGTTGATAAGGAAGAATTGCCATATTTAAAAGTGGGAGATGCAGTGAAAGTTGTTGAAAACAACAATTCCGTAAGCGCCAAAATCAGCCTAGTATCACCGCAAGCCGATGAAAAAACTAAAAGATTTCTAATTGAAGCGACACCTGCGGACAATCAAAAGCTTGCTATCGGTTCAGTTGTTAGCGTAGAATTTGATATCAATTATTCTCCCCAAGAACAAGGGAATTTAATTTTGCCCTTGTCGTCGATAATTATCAGTCAAAATGAAACTTATATTTTTATAATCAAAAATGGAAAAGCAGAAAAAACAAATGTTGAAATAACAAAAGTTTTTGGAGAAATGGCTGAATTAAAAACAACTTTGAATAAAGAAGACCAGATAATAATTGATGGCAGTAAATTGGTGAAGGTGGGCGATGAGGTGGCATTGGAAAATAAATAAACTATTAACTTAAATTGAATTGAACTAAAAATGAAAAATATTATATTTAAAGAAAAAACTTCTCAAGAGTCAAAAAAAGTTAAATCCAGTGATTTGGCCTATCTAGAACAACTTGAGTTTAATCCCGAACTTAAAAAAAGTTGGTTAAACTTTTTTGTGGTTAATTTTAGGGTAGTCGTTTTAATGATTCTCCTTTTGTCCGGTTGGGGAATCTATTCTTATATCAAATTACCTCGCGAATCAAATCCCGAGGTAAAAATCCCGATTGCTGTTATCACAGCTGTTTACCCAGGCGCATCCCCTACCGATGTAGAAGAGTTGGTCACTAAAAAAATTGAAACCAATATTTCCGGAGTCTCAGGAATAGATAAAATAACTTCACAATCAACCAATTCATTCTCCTCTGTTACTGTAGAATTTAACGCCAGTGAAGATCTCGATAATTCAGTGAGAAAACTGAGGGATAAATTATCTTCTATCCGAAATGACATCCCTGACGACGCCGATGATCCACAAGTGGTGGAAATATCTTTTGATGATACCCCAATTGTTACTTTTGAATTAACAGGACCTTTCGACGGTTTTACGCTTCGAGAATACGCTGAAAAAATTCAAGATGAATTAGAAAAGATTTCTGGAATCCGAGAGGTAAAAATTTCCGGAGGAGATGAGCGAGAATTCGATATCGCTTATGACCCGCAAAAACTATCTTTTTTTAATATTTCTTTAGATCAAGCCAACGGAGCTATCGCAGCTACCAATAAAGCTATCCCGGCTGGAAATTTTGAGGGCAAAGAATACAATTATCCCGTAAGAACGGATGCTCGTTTTTATGATGCTGCTACGTTAGCGCAAATTCCTATTAGCCACCAGGAAAATGGAGCAGTTGTTTATCTTAAAGATATCGCTCAAGTAGAAGAAAAATCAATTGAAAAAAAAATTCTTTCTCGTTTTTCTCAAAACGGCAATCGGCCCCAAAATTCTATTAGTATCGCCATAGTTAAAAGAACCGGAAGCTCTATCTTGGACACTGTAGATGAAGCTAAAAAAACTATCCAAGACCAATTAAAAACTTTTCCTAGCGGATTAAACTATGCGACCACCGTAAATATGGCCGATTTAATCGAGCAAGATTTTGAACAATTAGCTCATGACTTTATTATTACTTTAGTTTTTGTAGTAGGCGTTTTGTTTCTTATTGTGGGATTAAAAGAAGCTTTCGTAGCAGGACTCGCTATTCCCTTGGTGTTTTTCTCTACTTTTGGAGTAATGCTTGCCACCGGCACGTCTTTAAATTTCCTTTCCATTTTCTCACTTCTTTTGGCCCTGGGACTTTTAGTGGATGATGCCATCGTGGTAGTGAGCGCTACCAAGCAATACATGAAAACGGGTAAATTTACCCCCGAAGAAGCAGTCTTATTGGTACTAAATGATTTCAAAGTTGTTTTGACAACTACTACGCTAGCCACTATCTGGGCATTCTTACCACTTTTAATGTCCAGTGGCATAATTGGAGAATATATCAAATCTATTCCGATTACTGTTTCTGTAACATTGGCTTCATCCCTCCTTATCGCATTAATGATAAACCATCCGCTAGCAGCTGTTTTGGAAAGAATTAGAATGACTAAAAGATTTTTCTTTCTTATTGTGGCTTTCTTATTATTTTTGGGTATTTTTATTATCACTCTTCATAATATTTATGGTTACATTTTTAGTGGCTTGTTTTTCGCTATTATTATCTGGATGCTTTCCTGGTATTTCGGAAAAGGAGCTCGCACATTAAAAGAAAACGAAATATTGGTTAAAAAGGAATGGTCGGATGATGAATTGATAAAGAAAAAACTTTATTCCCAGGGTAACAGAGAAGATGGTACTTTCTCTCAGAAATTGATTCACGGTATCATTCATTTTGATAGGGTTATTCCTCTTTACGAAAAATATCTCAAAAAAATAATCTCTACCAAAAAATCTCGCCTTAGTTTTATTTCTGTAATTGTAATCTTATTTATTTTTTCTATGGCTTTGCCTTTTGTAGGCATTGTCAAAACTGAATTCTTCCCCACTTCTGACGCTGAGGAAATTTATATCAGTATGCGCGCGCCTTCCGGTTTAAATTTAGACTCATCTGATAAAATTATCCAGAAAGTAGAAGAAAAACTTTATGCCTATCCGGAAATAATAAATTTCTCCACTCTTGTCGGCAACCCTGGCGCTGGCGGAGACATCGGCATAGTCCAGGATACTTCCAATACTGCTTCTATCACCATCAAGCTCTCACCCGTTAAAGAAAGGGCTAGAAAATCCTATGAAATCGCGGAAGATATTCGCAAAGATTTAGCCGAATTTCAAGAAGCTACTCTTAAGGTGAGCAGTCCCTCTGGCGGACCGCCTTCTGGAGCTGCTTTTCAAGCTCAGATACTGGGCGATGACTTACAAGAGCTAGACAAAATTGCCCATGAATTAAAATCAGTTCTGGATTCTATCCATGGAACAGTTAATAGCGACATCTCTCTTAAAGAGTCTCCAGCCGAATACACTTTCAAATTAGACAGCGCCAAGATGGAACTTTATAACTTAAATGCTTCTTTGGTAGGCGGAACTTTACGCACCGCAATTTCCGGCAATACTATCTCTACGGTAATCAAGGGTAACAAAGACATTGATGTCGTAGCTAGATTTAATAAAGATAAAATCCCCTCTTTAGATTCAATCCAAAACTTACAGATTCTAAATATGTCAGGTGAGCCTGTTTATTTAAAAGATGTAGCTGAGATTGAACTTAAACCTTCAGTTGAAACTATTAACCGGATTGATCAAAAAAGGACGGTCCTTTTGACAGCCGGAGCTACCAAAGAAACCAACTCCAACCAAATTTTGGCTGAATTTCAAAGTAAACTTTCAAAAAACTACCTGCTACCCGAAGGTTACGAAATAACTTATGGAGGAGAAAATGAACAAAATGCCGAATCGGTAGCCTCCATTCTCAGAGCAATGATTATTGCTGCCATTCTGATTTTCTCAACTATGATTATTCAATTCAATTCTTTCAAAAAATCATTAATTGTTCTGGTCACTTTGCCACTTGCCTTAATCGGAACATTTTTGGGACTAGCTATTTTTGGCATCAGCCTAAGTTTTCCTGGATTAATCGGAATCTTGGCCCTCTTCGGAATTGTGGTTAAAAATGCCATTATTCTTATTGATAAAATAAATTTAAATATCAATAGCCATATTCCATTTACTGAATCAGTGATTGATGCAGGAAAATCAAGACTCGAAGCGATTTTTGTTACTTCTATCTGCACTATTTTTGGAATTATTCCGATTACCCTATCCAACGAAATGTGGCGCGCACTCGGAAGCGCCGTCATATTCGGATTAATTTTATCTTCCTTCTTAACTTTATTTTTGGTACCTGTATTATTTGTCACTTTTATCAAAGATAAGGAATAAGGTTAAAACAAAAAACCATCTCAATTGAGATGGTTTTTTATTTTTGATACTAAATCAACTTAAATACTGCTATAATGTCATTCCGAGTGAAGTGAGTCCGACCCCAAGGAGGATGAACGAAATCGAGGAATCTAAGCCCAGATCTTTCGACTTCATTTCTCCGCCAGCTGGCGGATCAATTCCGCTCAAGATGACAAATGCTGTAGGATAGATTTATTTGATTTGGTATAAGACCTGCGCTTAAAGTATTATTCTTATTTTCCTAAGATAATTGCCACATCTCCCTCAATTTCTTTATTTGAAAGCGCCAACTTTATTTCTGATTTAGTATTATTTGTTTTTAAAATATCCACAATTTTCTGAGCGGCATCCTTAAGACCATCTTCTTTATAAAAAACTATTATGCCGGACATATTATCTTGGGAATAATTTTTAGCTTCTACATTTTCATATTTATTGCTTGCCAAAAAATCTTTAATTTTGCCAGCTGCCCCGGCTACGCCACTGGCATTAAAAACCTCTATTTTTATCTTTAGAAAATCTTTTGAGGGCGCAGTCAATTTTTCTTCCGATTCGACGCCATTTTCTTCTGCGGAAATATCTGCTGTTTGGGTTAGTTCTTTATTGCTTCTGTCTATAGACTCTTCCTGCTTGATTGCTGTTTTTTCTTCTTTTCTGTTATTCAAAAAAATATAGCTGGCAGAGCCAATAATTAATAATATCAAAATAGAACCGGCCATCTTCCACTTGAAATTACTTGCGCTGTCTCTTTTGCCAGCCTTAATAACAATAATATTTTCATCAATGGTTGGCAGAACTTCCATTTTTTCGGAATATCTATTTCCGATAGGTTCGCTATTTATTGCTTCTGGCTTCCTAATATCCGCATTTTTATTCATTTGCGCCGAAAATTGAGCCTTATTGTCTTTGGTGTCTGGGTTTAAATCTTTATCTTTATTTCTAACACGACCTTCTTTTTGGAAATCATCTGCCACAAACAAAGAACTGTCTACAAAATCATTTGCTATAACCCTCTCCTCACTTGATTTATTTACCGCTATCTCAGTGGTATCAGTTGGATTTTCCTCAAAACTAACCTCCTTTAATATATCCGCATCTGTCAATTCATCTCTGTTATTTTTTTTGTTTAACATTTTATTTTACACTAACATAATTTAAATTTAATTGAATTATACCACAAAAAATATTATCCTAAAACATTTCGTACACATTCATTAAAACTTCTTGCTAAAACCTCATTTTTCCGCCATAATAGAATGTAATGATTTGGAATAATATACTAATAAAAAATTTATGATTGATAATAAAATATTTGAAAAATTTACTATTCACGCCAAAAGCAGTCTCAATGAATCTCTAAATATCGCCAATTACTACGGTAGTGATTCTATCTGCCCTGAGCATTTGATGTTTGCTATTTTTTTAGAAAAAGGTAGCCTAGGGAGCAACATCTTAACTGATCTTCATATAAAAAAAGAATCCTTCGACAAAATTTTCAAGTTTAAGAATAAAAATAAGAAAATAATAAAAAATTTGGAGCTTTCTCCAGAATTAAAAAAAAACATTACTAGAGCCTATCTCTTGGCTAGTAATTTTAATTACTCTTACATCGGAACAGAGCACTTAGTTTTTTCTATAATAGAAGCTCCCAATCCTATGGTTACAAAAATACTAGACATCAATGCCAAAAACTCTTCTTCTCCAGATACTTCTAGCAAAAAACCATCTGATAAAATTTTAAACCCTCATCTTAAAGGAAAAAATATTTTAGACAAAAGTTTTCTATCAGGAATTTTTAAAGCTCTAAATATCCCAGAGGCGGATTTCCCTGCTTTTTCAAATAATTCAACAAAAAATAACACCACTCCTAATTTAGATTACTTTTGTAATAATCTAAACACTAAGGTAAAAAATGAAGAAACTCTCTTGATAGGCCGCGAAGAGGAAATGGAAAGAATTTTTAATTCTTTGGGAAGAAAAAGCAAAAACAATCCGCTCTTGATCGGAGATCCAGGAATTGGCAAAACTGCCCTTATTGAAGGATTGGCCCAAAGAATCAACTCTGAACGAGTTCCTCAAAATTTACTCAATAAAAAAATATTAGCGCTTGATATCGCGTTAGTAGTAGCTGGCACAAACTTCAGAGGAGAATTTGAACAAAGGCTTAAAGACATCTTGCAAGAGGCTGCTGCCAATAAAGACACCCTTCTTTTTATCGATGAAATTCATGGCATTGTAGGGGCCGGGAATGCTTCTGGCGGATTGGACGCGGCGAACATCTTAAAGCCCCTTTTAACTCAAGGCACTATCAGGTGTATCGGCGCGACCACAATAGAAGAATACAAAAAATATATAGAAAAAGATTCTGCGCTAGAAAGGCGCTTTCAGCCCATCATGTTGAAAGAGCCTTCCGCTAAGGATTCTTTAAAAATAATCAAGGGTATCAGAAAAAATTACGAAAAATTTCACAACGTGGATATTTCCGATGGCGCCCTAGCAGCAGCCGTAGACTTAAGCTCTCGATATATTCAAGATAGATTTCAACCCGATAAATCTATCGACTTGATTGATGAAACTTCCTCCCGTATAAAAAACAAGCACAATGTCTCTCCTGCCACAAAAGAACTGCGGATGGCTGAAAAAAAATTAGACTCCTTAATTGAACAAAAAAATCTTTTAATTGCTGAAGAAAAATATGATGAAGCTATTACTTTAAGAAAAAAGGAAGAATTATTGCTTGAAAAAATCTCTCAACTTAAAAATAAACAACAAAAATTCGAAAAGGATAACAAGCTTGTCATTGAACCTGAAGATATTGCGCAGACTATCTCATTAGGAACTAATATTCCTGTCCAAAAAATATTAGCTCAATCTTCAGATAGAAGCAAAAATATATTTGATAAATTGAATCACGTTGTGATCGGACAGCCGGAAGCTTTGAAAAAAATATCTCAAGCAATTTTAAGAGCCCAAAGCGGAATTGGGGATACCGAAAAACCAATCGGGTCTTTCCTTTTCCTGGGACCCAGCGGAGTAGGAAAAACTCTCTGCGCCAAAACTCTAGCTCAAGAATTTTTTGGAGACACGCCTTCTTCTTTGATAAAAATAGATATGAGTGAATTTATAGAAAAACACAATGTTTCCAGGCTAATTGGCGCCCCGGCTGGATATATTGGCTATGGCGAAGGAGGTAAATTAACAGAAAAGGTCAGGCGCCAGCCCTACAGTTTAATTCTATTTGATGAGATAGAAAAAGCCCACCCAGATGTGTTTAATATCTTGCTTCAATTATTGGAAGAAGGCATCTTGACTGATGCTGAAGGCAGGAAAGTAAATTTTAAAAACACGATAATTATTTTAACTTCCAACATTGGAACCAAAGAATTTACCCGGGCTACCTCCATTGGATTTTCTTCTCGAGAGAATAAAAATCAAATGGAAAAAAAGTTTGCCCACATCAAGCGAAAAGTCTTAGCTGAACTAAAAGAGAAGATAAAGCCTGAAATATTAAATAGATTGGATGAAATCATTGTTTTTGACGCACTCAACAAAAAAGATATAGAAGAAATAGTTGCCTTAGAACTAAAAAAATTAAGCCAGCGACTACATACTGAGAAAAAAATTAAATTAACTTATTCCAAGAATTTAGTAAAATTTATAATCGACAAAAGCTTTTCTACAGAAAAAGGAGCTCGCTATATCAAAAAAAATATTAGAGATTTTGTTGAGAATGAAATTGCTGATAAAATTACTTACGCCAAGATTAAAAATAACGCGCTCAAACTTGATGTCAAAGACAAAAAAATATCCAGCCACTAAAAACATCTTAAGGTATCTTGAATTAAGAATTATGTATTATGAATTTTAAGATGACTCTTTTTTTGATTTTATTATAAATTTTGCTTCATTTTCAATTCTCAATTCCATTCTCTGCCTTATAAGCCCTATAAACTTTAAGATTTAGATTGATGACCATTGACTTGATGACTAATACCAAATAAACTAAATCTATTATACATCATTTGTCATCTTGAGCGGAATTGATCCGCCAGCTGGCGGAGAAATGAAGTCGAAAGATCTAGGCTTAGATTCCTCGATTTCGTTCATCCTCCTTGGGGTCACTAGAAGTAATTAAGTTAATCTGGTATAAATGGCTATTTTACTCTTTTAACTATTATTATGGGTATAATAAAATTTATCTTAGACATAATTTTTCCCATCTATTGTATTTCTTGCAAAAAAGAAGGCTCTGCTTGGCTTTGTGATAAATGTCTGAATAAAATAATATTCAAAGTAAACCAAACCTGCCCCATTTGCAATAAAATTATTACTCCCAATGGAGAGGCTTGCTTTAGCTGCCAACACCAAAGTGCTATTGATGGAATACTGGTCGCATCTTTTTACAGAAAAAACAAAAAGAAAACCGTTGTAGCGGCCCTCATCCATTTTTATAAATACCGCTTTGTCGATACTATTGGATTATCTTTAGGAAAAATTTTAGAAAGATCAATTTTGCGTTCGACATTGCCATTGCCCGAAATAATAATTCCTGTTCCGCTCCATCATCGCCGTTTACGCTGGAGAGGGTTTAATCAATCCCAGCTATTAGCTACTTATTTAGGAGAAAATCTAACTCCTGGATTTGGTATTCCTGTTGCTACTGATGCCCTGCTAAGAAATCGCTATACTAAACCTCAGATGGAAATAAAAAATCGCCAAAAGAGAGAACTTAATACTCAAGATGCCTTCAGTTTTAATGGAAAAAAGATTACCTCCGGAGAGATACGGGGAAAAGTAATTTTTCTCGTTGATGATATCGCCACCACTGGGTCAACTTTATTCGAATGCGCTAAAGAATTAAAAAAAACCGGAGCTAAAAAAGTTTATGGCATAGTTTTGGCCAGACAATGATAATTGGTTTATAAAGTTCTTAAGGTGCAAGAATGCGAATAAATGCTAAAACATTTTAGCATTAAAACAAGAAAACTATTTGTGTCATCTCGAGCGAAACGATAGTGGAGTCGAGAGATCTAAAATATTAAATTAGATTTCTCCACTCCTATGTTTTTGAGTACAAAAATATATTCGGTCGAAATGACACGCTCAACTTACAAATTTATAATTTCATCCCCATTTAATTCCAAATCGAAATTTTTAATTTCTCCGCCAGGTAATTTTACGGATATTTTGGCAGGTACCACTCCACTGCCGGATTGTTTTTGAATTTTTAATTTGTATTCCGCTGTCTTTAATTCTTTGGGTAAAGTATATTTGATTTCAACAGTTTTAACAGAGTTGATTGGAACTTTTACAAATCCTCCCGCAAATTTTTTATTAAATTCTTCCCCATAGGCTATTTCTCCACTTTCCGAAAATTCATTAATTCGAGAACCCTTGGGCATATATATTCTAAGATAAGTTAAATAATCTCTTGTCATCCAATTCTTTTCTTTGCCTGTATGATTATAGGTTATTTTTAAAATGGCCTCTGGAATCTCTTTGGTAAGATCTACTGTATACATCAAGGAGCGCTTTACATAATAATCGCTCTTATAAGCACCCAAATTAGCATCTACTACCATTAAATAATCTTTATCCCAAGAAGCATCCATTACTCCGTCCCATTGCCCCTCTTGCGCTAATTTTTGCAAATTGCTGTTAACAAAATAAAGTTGGATATTTTTATTTTTCAGTTGGCCAATTAATTTCTTGGCCAATTTGAGCTTATCCAGTTTAGAAAGTTCCACGGATTTTTTTAACAATTCTCTGAGAAAAACATTCATTACATCTTTTCTTTCCCCCTGCTCGATTCCTTGTTGCGCATAATCTATTTCCACTTGTTTTTCCAAAGTAAGTAAAGCGCTATCTGCCTCAAAAATATTAGGATAACCCGCCAATCGGATTGGTCCGGTTATTTTTAGAATACTTTCCAAAACAGCAGCGTTAACCGCAATTACTCCGTCAAATTTTTCCTTTCCTTGTCCTTGATAATAAAAATCTAAAGCTTTTTGCGCATTAGTTGGATAGTCTGGAGAATAGTTGGAATCTCTCAGCTTCCAAGCGTTGATTTTAAATATTTTTTTCATTGGAGCCGGCATCTGGTCATTTTCCGGAATTCGTCCATCAAAATTAGAAGTATCATGCACAGCATAGGATTTTACTTTTCCATTTTCTGTTTTAATTATAGCAAAAGACCCGATAAATCCTCCTCCTGGGCGCAACTCCATATTGTTTTGGAAAAGCACCAAAAAAACTTTTTCTCCGGAAATAATTTCCTTTGCCAATTTAGTCAAAACACTGGCTGAAGGATGTTCGCTATTTGCCAAATCCCATTTGTCTCGAAAAAAGACATATCCCAATGAAAAAAGTAAACCAACAACTAAAATAAGCCCTGCAAATTTTTCAATTTTTTTAGCCATAAAATTATTTATTTCCTAATAATTGATTTAATCTTTTCTTAAAATCTTCCTCAGTTGGTTCCTTTAGCGCATCTTTCAAATCATCTGCTTGAATTTTACTTGCTTCTTGAATGGATATAGCTCCTTTATCTGAAATCTGTTTGTTTAAAAAATTACTCGTTTCAGTTTCTGGAAATATCCCCAAATCATTTAATATTTCTTCTCCATTTAATATTTCTCCTTCAACTTGGATTATTCTATTCAAATCATCTTCGGCAATGGGCAAATTTGCCGGGGAGGCGGCTTTTTTAAAATAAACTTGAGATTCTATGTTTGGTGAATAAATATCTTTTTTCTCCACATTACTTTCACTGGACCTCTTCACTGGTTTGATCCTGCTACCTTGACTCTCTAAGGGGAAAGAGGAAGAAAGTTTTTGGATTTTCTCCCGATTAGTTTTAAAAAAATCCCCCAAATACTTTTCTGTTTGGGCGCTTTCTTTTTTATTGCTAATTTTTATATTTATGAAGAATGAAATGGCATTTTCCAACAAACTTATGCCTACTTGCACCACCAAAGAAAGAACCGCCCCAATCACAATGCTCCCAATTAAAATAATAATTTTGCTATAACTCTCCTGAAATATTTCTCTTGAAACAATCTCTAAGCCTATGTCATTTTTTACATCATAAAATTTACTGAATAAATTAGACAATTTTAAGATTGAACTGTTTGATAATTTAATAGATTCTGACCTACTGTTCCCATGGCTCTGGATCTCAATTAAATTATCCTCAGGATCAGATACCAATGCGACCCCCTCGTCCAAAGTATTGCTTTTTTGAGCAACTACTACGATTCCCTCTTTTAACTCGCTTAGATAAGCAGCCGTTTTTGTATTTTTAGGATAAACTAAAATATTAACGTTTGAAACATAACCGCCAAAATTATCCAACAACAAAAGATATGCGCTTCCGGCAAATGCTAGCGCAACAAATAAAAAATAGATATTAATTTTATTCCAGAAACCTCTTTTTGTCATATTTAATACAAAAAATTTAATTTACTCCAATCTTAGATAACTTGAAATAATAGCAAATAAAAATACTCTTGTCAATGTCTGATTAATGCGATATAATTTAACTATAAAAATAAAAACACACACATAAAATTGAAAGATTTTAATAAGCGTTTGCGTTTTATTAGGTAAAGCTTATTTAGAAATTTTTAAAACAAAAAAATGACAAAAAAAACTATTAATGAAGACAAGATTTTACAAATAGAAGCCCTTAGAAAAACCATCTCCAGCGCCGAAGAGACCATCCAGAGTGCTAAGGCAATGCTTTTGCAACTTGAAGGAAAAAATAAAATTAGCCGAAATAAAAAGATTGCTGAAGATGACGAAGGCAATGTTGTTTATGGCACTTTTGACGGACAAATAATGGTTGGGGATGATGGCAAACAATATCCTGTTCCTGCTAATTATGCTTCCAAATCAAAATTAATAGAGGGCGATATGCTCAAGCTATCCATTGACAATGGCTCTTTTATGTATAAACAAGTCGGTCCGATAGAAAGAAAAAATTTAATCGGAGTCGCAGGACAAGATGAGGGTGGCAATTATTTTGTTATTAGCGAAGGCGTGCCTTATAAAATACTACTAGCTTCTATAACTTACTTTAAAATAGAACCCGGCGATGAAGTAGTTATTACAATTCCTGCTGAAAATCCCAGCATTTGGGCTGCCATTGAAAACGTTCTGCAGAAGAACTCTGAAATAAAGGATTATGATTCAATCGCTATCCACAAAAAAGATTTTTCCAAACGAGAAGAAAATCTGGAAAAGGAAGATGAAAACATCACAGATGGGAAAGATCTAATGATAGATGAATGGATGAGTGATATTGAAGAAATCAAGAAAGAGATTCAAGAAGAAAAGACTAATATTCAAGCTTAAAAATAAACATTAAAACATCAAAGCATTAAAACAAAAAGCATTAAAGCATTTTTTGCTCCAATGTTTCTTTGTTTCATTGTTCAATTGACCAAATTTATGTCAGAAAATGTGAACTTGAGCCACAAGGATTTAAAGTTTAGCTTCATTGCAGGTCTTCTCATTGGTTTATTGTCTATGCCAGTTATAAAGGCCGCTAACTCCAATCTTTATGAATCAATTTTCTTCACTATTGTCCCCTTTTTCTTAATTGCCACTCCGCTAGGGACAATTATAGCCTTTAGAATCGGACAAAAAATAAGAATTGTTTGGCAAATCGCTAAATTTGGGGTTATTGGGGTTTTAAATACTGTGGTGGATATAGGGTTTCTAGCCTTAATAATTTTTTTAACAAAAAGTTATTTGAGCATAAATTCCACAGATACTCTTTTTGCTTTGGGAGCTTGGACTGTAACTTTCTATTCTCTTTACAAAGGACTTTCTTTTATTGTAGCTAATATTAACAGTTATTATTGGAATAAATATTGGACTTTTCAAGAAAATATCAAAAAATCTTCCTCAGAAATTATTCAATTTTTCATAGTTAGTATTTTAGGCTTTGTTATTAACATTACTACCGCTTCCTATGTTTTTGGAGCAATCAAACCCTTTGGCGAACTTAATCCTGATCAGTGGGGTTTAATTGGAGCCGCTGTGGGAAGCATCGCCGGACTGCTTTGGAACTTCATTGGTTACAAACTTTGGGTTTTTAAAAAGTAATATTCTTTAGAAAAAGCATTTAAAAAAACTTTGACCGCAAGTCAAAGTTTTTTATTAACCAAAACAAAAATATCTAATACCAAATAAACTAAATCTATCCTACAACATTTGTCATCTTGAGCGGAATTGAGATCAGCAGAGCGAAATGAAGTCAAAAGATCTAGACTTAGATTCCTCGATTTCATTCATCCTCTTTGAGGTCGGATTCATTGCACTCGGAATGACATGCTAGAAGTAATTAAGTTAATCTGGTATTAATATAAATTCTTTACTGCTAACCGCGCCACCTTTCTCCTGCGTAAAGCGGAAAGGGCGAGATTCGAACTCGCGGTGAGTTGCCCCACACACGCTTTCCAAGCGTGCGCACTAGACCAACTATGCGACCTTTCCGCTTTAAGCGGGATTTTATTTATCTTATTGAATTCAATAATGTGCTGCACTTCTATCACCATGCCACCCCTCCGCGCAAACGCGGAATTAGTATAATAACAAAAGAAAACTAAAAGAGCAAATATTTAAAATCATGTTAACATTTTAGCACGCTAACATATTAACAATAGAATATAAAGACACTCTAGAAAGATTTATGATATATGATTTAAGATTTATGAAAAAATAATATCTTTAAAATTTTATCAATTCTCCTTCTTGAATCTTACATCTTAAATCTTAAATCTACCAATTATAATTAATTTAATCATTTTGAATTTTGTTTGACATTTAAAATTGGAAATTTGAAATTTCCACAGTTTATCCTACTTTCTTCACTCCAACCAATCTCATCTTCTCCCCGTCCACTACCCTTCCCATTACCACCACCACTTTATCATTTTTCTTTAATTTTTTTTCTATCTTAGCTTCCGCCACCGCTTTGTCAATTAAATTTTCTAATTTTTTATCTTTAAATAAATATCCGGATACTCCCCATAAAATTGACAACTGACTAAAAGTTTTAGGATTATTAGTGGCCACAATTATTTTTTGAGTCGGACGAAAATGACTAATTAATTTAGCTGTGTAGCTGCTTACACTCACGGCGCAAAGCGCTTGGGCATTAAAGCTTTTAGCCAGTTCATAAGCGCTTCGGATAATTACGATATAATCAGCGCAGGAATCCTTTTCGCATTCTAAAGTTTCATGCACATCATCATAAACCGATTCCTCTGTTTTTTCTATAATTCTAGTCATTATTTCTACAGTTTCAACTGGATATTTACCATTGGCACTTTCTCCCGAAAGCATCACCGCATCAGCATGATCAATGACCGCGTTGGAGACATCTCCCACTTCCGCTCGAGTGGGGCGAGGATTATTTATCATACTATCGAGCATTTGAGTCGCCACGATTACTGGCTTTAAATAATGGATGCTTTTAGCAATAATTTCTTTTTGCAAAATCACTACCCGGCTTTCATCCATCTCAATTCCCAAATCCCCCCTGGCTACCATCACTCCGTCAGTTTCTTTCAAAATATCTTCTAAATTATCAATCGCTTCTTTTCTTTCTATTTTAGCAATAATTTTAGGTTGCGTAGAAGCATCTTTTATTTTTTTGGCAATTAATTTTCGTAAATTTCTAAGATTTTCTCCGTTTTTCACAAAAGAAATTGCTACAAAATCTACGTCGTTTTCCAAGGAAAATTCTAAATCTTTCTTATCTTTAGGCGTAATAATTTCAATATCCAAATCGGCCCCAGGAATATTAACCCCTTTGTGGTTTTTTATTGTCCCGCCATCAATAACTTTAGTTAGCAAATACTTTCCTTTATTTTTAGCCACTTTTAGCTTTATTAAACCATCTTCAATTAAAATTTCTTGTTCTTTTTTCAAGACACTTACAATATTTTTTTTGTCTAAAAAAATAAAAGGCTTGTTATTTTTGTCTTTCACTATTTCCCCTACTTCATAAAGCAATAATTCTCCTCCATTTTTTACCGTTACATCTTCTTTGGTATTAACTCTTATACGCGGACCTTGCAAATCAGCTAAAATAGCCACGTTGAAATTATTTTTCTTGGCTATTTTTCTTATTCTTTCTATAACCATTTTATGCCATGCATGTTCTCCGTGAGAAAAGTTCAATCTTGCTACATTCATTCCAGCTTTCATCATCTTTTCCAAAACTTTTTCACTTTCTGAAGCGGGACCAATGGTAGCTACTATTTTTGTTTTTTTCATAAATTTAATTTTTCACTAATTTAAACTTTACGCGATTGACTAATATATCCTTAGTAAAACAAAGCTTAAAAATATAAGCTCTAAATTTATTATAAACTAAAACAGGCAACTTTAACAGAGGCCTGTTTTAACTTTAAAAAGTAGTATTAATACTAATTTATAATTTTGAATCCGCCAATCATTGGCAATTCTTTCATTTCTCCCTTAGCGGCATTGATAAGACCAATAATTGCAAATACAAAAATTGCTATTGTACCCAAAGGTAAAATTAGAAACCATCCAATAATAGGAATAATAGCGCCAACTACATTAACTGCAATAGCTCCAATTAGCAAAATTAATTGCTGATTTGCATGAAATTTTGCAAAAGGGCTATTCTTAGCATCTGTTACCAAAGGAATGAAAAACAATATAGGAATAATATATCCGATAATCGCCATTGCTTTGTTTTGATTGACATCATTATTGGCAGTTGGTTCTACTTTAACTTCAGTTGTTTCGTTTGTTTTATTTTCTTCCATAGTGCACCTCCCTTCTTATTTATTTTATTATACACACGTTATCTTTATTATTTATTTAAATTCTCTAGAATTTTTTGTTGCGATTTAAGCATTTCACATTGGTCTGAAAATTTGATATCGTCAGGAATTGAAAAATCTACATCACCAGCATCTTCACAATTAAGATTTTCTGCGCCTGATAAAGCATCCACAAAATTATCATCATCCTTGTCCGGAGATGCCTCGCCATCAGCTTCTTTGGTTGCTTCATTCTTGATATCCAAGCTATTAATACAATCCATAGCCATCTTTGTCCCAACCTTTTGCCCGGCTGACCAACTGTACATCACATCTCCATCAAAAACGGACACAGTTTTCATTTGCCCCAAATTAACTTCCGTTTTATATTTTTCTCCTTGCGCATAAGTAGTTACCTCCGTAGCTCCATTTTCATCACTTATCTTGTACGTGCACTTCATTTTCTTTCCTTTAGAAATAGAATTTTTAAGTTTTTCCATCATCCCGCCTTTATTTTCTCCAGTGTCTTCTTTCGGCAAACTCTCTGCTGATTCTTCAGCTAATTTCAAATCAACCTGCTCGCCACTATCGATTTTTTCATTTTTCCCGCAACCCGCCAAAACTGCTATCAAAAATAAACCACCCAAAATTAAGCTTACTTTTTTCATATTTTTGTATCTATTAATTAACTTCATTGTAACACAGCCTCATTTAAAATCAATTAAATAGCTCACCAATTATCTTATCTCTATTTATCTGGCTTTTTGAGGAATAAGTTATTATTTTTATTCTATCATCACTTATTTTTTCTTCTGTTTCTCTAATAACTTTAACAACTTCACCTTGTTTTAATTTATCAATCTTATTCAATATCACGATAAAATCAATTTCTTCCGCTTTTAGTAAATCCACCATTTCCAAATCAAAATCCTGTATTCCCGCTTTGGCATCCACAATTAAGACAACTTTTTTATGTTTTATTTCTGAATAAGTCAAATACCAAATTATCATTTTTCTAATTTTTTCTCTTTGTTTTCCCGGAGTTTTGGCATAACCATATCCAGGCAAATCCACAAAATAAACTTTTTGATCAATAAGAAAAAAATTTATTTGCTGGGTTCTTCCTGGCGTTGAGCTTGAACGAGCCAAGCTTTTATTTCCCACCAAAGAATTCAACAGTGTAGATTTCCCCACGTTGGAGCGGCCCACAAAGGCAATTTGGGCTTTGGTGTCATTAATAATATCATTTGTTCCTACTATTCCCCTCACAAATTGGGCATTGCGTATATTCATAAGCTTAGTTATTAGGTTTTAGTTTACAGTTTTTAGATATATCTTACATATTAGCACGTTAGTATATTAACATTTCAGCATTAAAACATTTTAAATCAGTCAGCGTCTTCGCGATGCATAAATTATCTCCAAAGATGATTTTTGCCGCGGCGATCCAGTATTTAATTTGACCTTAAGCTATTTGAATTTAATTACTGGACTGCCACGCAAATTCTGAGTACAGAATTTACTCGCAGAGACGAAGAAAATAATTTATCATTCCCAAAATCCTAAATTTTCATATTCCCCTGCTTTCAATTCGTAATTTCGTAAAAATTCGTACTTCGTAGAGAATCCCTATAGTTCTCCCCAATTCTTACCTATTTTAACATCTACTGTCAACGGCACAGACAAAGGATAAACCTTTTCCATAATTTCTTTAGTTTTTTTGGCTACTTCCGGTGCTTTATCTTCATCAACTTCTAAGATAATTTCATCGTGAATTTGTAAAATAATTTTCACTGCTTCGTTATTTTTATAATATTCATAAACTTTAATCATCGCCAATTTCATAATATCAGCCGCTAAGCCTTGGATAGGCATATTGATAGCCATTCTTTCAGCTGCTGATTGAACCATAAAATTAGGAGAATTTATTTCAGACAAATATCTCCGTCGGCCTGTCTCCGTTTCGACAAACTCATCTTTTTTAGCAGATTCTTTGGTATTTTTGATAAATTGAGCTACTTGTGAAAAATTTTCCATATATTCATCAATGAATTTCTTGGCCTCTGCTCTTGAAATATTGGCTGATTGAGCAAAACCGAATGTTCCCATTCCATAAATAATTCCAAAATTCAGAGCTTTGGCTTCCTGCCGCATCTTTTTGGTTACCTTGGAAATAGTAGTATTATTCACTTCCATGGCTGTCTTGGTATGGATATCCTCTCCTGCCCAAAAAGCTTCTTTCATCTTTTTGTCGTTGCTCATATGAGCCATTACTCGCAAGTCAATCTGAGAATAATCGGCCGATACGAAAACTTTTTCCTCCTCAGCTTCAAAAGCCACGCGAATAATTTTTCCAATATCACTTTTAATCGGAATATTTTGTAGGTTAGGATTTTCTGAAGAAAGTCGGCCCGTAGCCGCTACCTCTTGTTTAAATGTAGTATGAATTCTCCCATCTTCTTTTATGAGCAAAGGAATATTATCCAAGTAAGTCGTTTTTAGTTTAAACAATTCTCGATAAGTTTCTATTTTTTCGATTATTTCATGTGTGCCTTTTAATTTTTCCAATTCTGGAGCCGCAGTTGAATAACCGGTTTTATTTTTCTTAATTCCCTCTGCGGGTAACTTCAGATCTTCAAAAAGAATTATACTTAATTGCTGAGTAGAATTAACATTAAAACTTTTCCCCGCTAATTCTTGAATTTTTTTCTCCAAATGTTCCAGCTGAACACTTATTTTTTCGCTAATCCCTTTAAAGATTATTTCATTGATTTTTATTCCGTTAATTTCCATCTCCGCTAAAATTTCTGCCAGTGGCATCTCTATTTTTTCAAAAACATTTTTCAAATTTTTAGTTTGAGAGTAATCTTTTTGATTAACCGAAATCTCCTCGATTTTTTTAGCTAAAATTCCTTTTAATTTCCATATATAGTCAACCTTCTGGCATAATTTTTTAGCCTCTTCTTCTCGCGAAAAACCCATTAAACTTATTTGACCTGTTCCTTTATCATTGAATTCTTCGCCTAATTCCGCCAAAATCAACCTCTCTAGCTCTATTTTTTCTCCTGATTGCAACAAATAATCAGCCAACATCACATCAAAAGCAAGACCTCGCAAGCTGATATTTTTAATCTTAAAAAATTTATACTCATTTTTTAAATTCCAACCTGTTTTCTTGATATTTTCGTCCTCTAAAATAGATTTTAATTTTTCCAAATTTCCTTTATTAATCTCCAATGAATAAGCTCGACCAGTCTTCCAAGAAAAAGCGATTTCGTTTTCTCTGATACTAAGCGCTATTTCTTTTTCTTTTTTCAGTTCCTTTACAAAATCATCAACTTCACTATCTTTTAGAACCTGATATTTAAAATCTTTTACACCAATTTTATTTTTTTCTTTCCCACTATCCGGCTTGCTTTCGCCCCCTTGTAAACGTTTAATTAAACTATAAAAACCCAACTCTTGAAAAAGATTAACCAGGGTTTGCCTATCAAAATCATGCGTCTGACAAGCCTCTAGTTTAAATTCAAAGGGCACGTCAATTTTAATTGTGCCCAGTTCCTTGGAGGTAAAAGCTAACATTTTATCTTTTTCCAATTTTTCTTTTATCGCTCCTTTGATATTCGTAAGATTTTTATAAACTCCTTCTAATGTTTGGTATTCTTTGAGCAAAGTTATGGCGCCTTTTTCGCCAATACCTTTTACCCCCGGGATATTATCGCTAGCATCTCCGCGAAGTCCTTTATAATCTTTAAGTTGCTCTGGCGTCAATCCTCCATATCTAGTCGTCACAGCCTCTCGATCATATAAAACAGCTTTACTCAAGCCACGACTCATTGTATATACTTTAATTTTATCATCAACCAACTGCAAAGTATCCATGTCCCCAGTAACAATTACAACTTCTATATCATCTGTGAACTGTGAACCAGAAACTGAGAACTTCTTGGCGATTGTTCCAATCATATCATCGGCTTCAAAACCTTCTTTTTCATAAATTGGAATATTGAAAGTTTTGACCACTTCTTTTACTCTTTCAATTTGACTATACAATTCATCCGGTGCTTTTGCGCGAGTAGCTTTATAATCTTCAAATTGATCATGCCTGAAAGTCGGGCCTTTTAAATCAAAAGTAGCCACGATATACTCGGGCTTAAATTTATCAATTACTGCCAAGAGTGTTGAAGCAAAACCATACACCGCATTAACCAGCTCACCTTTTTTGGTAGTAAAAGGTGGCAAAGCATGAAAAGACCGATGGATTATCGCATTTCCATCCAATAGCACTATTCTCTTATTTTTTTCTTGATTGTTTTTCATATATCTTAAGTATAATCATATTTCACAAATAATACAAAAAATAACGACGGGAAGCACATTGTACTTACCCGTCTTATGTAAAGATATTTTTTGTTTTCATATTAGCCTAGGCACGCACCTCGATTCCGAAATTGATAGAGCCCAGGCTCTGAAATGCGCCTGCTCTATCGGCAGGAATTGAGAGGAGAAATTCAGACCGTTTACTTAAATCTTTAACTGCAATCCCCCATTTTTCCGCTGCGTTTAGCGCTGAGCGCAAATCTCCTCTACTCTTGAATTTCAAAGTGCATTTTTTCCTATCATCTTTTACCATTTTTCAGACCCTCCCAATTCATAGGTTAAGGTTTGCAAAAAATATTTTTTATATCTCCAACCATTCTGCCTCAAATTTTCCAGCCATACCTCTATATGGGTGACAGAATCTTTCAAACATATTATCTGGAATCACGATTGTCCAAGGAACTACATCATTTTCTTTTTTCACATCTACATATAAAATTTCCCATGGAATTCTCCAAATGGTATCCACCCAGTGAAGTGCGTTCATATGAGTATCTCCATCTTCAAACTGAAGAATGCAGATACCTTTGGGTTTTCCCAAGTACTCCCATTGTAATTCTGTGATGTTATTTTGCATCATCTTCCTCCTCTATACACTTAAAATACCAACAGTTAACTACACAATTAATTAAATTTTATCACTCTCAATCTATCATTCTTTTAAAAACTCCGCAATGAAACATCGTCATATTAACATGAAAACATTAAAATAATTTAACAATATAGCCATTTAACAATTTATTTTTCCAATTCAATCCCCTCAATCACCACATCCTGAGTCGGATGATCTTTTTCATTAATCCGCACTTTTTCTATTTTCTCTACTACATCCATACCCTCAATCACTTCTCCGAAATTAGTATGCTTGCCATCCAGATGCGGAGTTGAGTCAGCAGTTACAATAAAAAATTGCGATCCATTGGTATCTTTACCGCTATTAGCCATCGCTAGCGAGCCTTTAATTAATTTATGCTGATTAACTTCATCTCTAAATGCATAACCTGGACCACCCACTCTATCGTCATCCCAATTTCCGTCTTTGGAGTTAGGATCGCCCCCTTGGATCATAAATCCGCTAATTACGCGATGAAATTTTGTTTCATTATAAAAACCGCTCTCGGCTAATTTAATAAAATTTCCTACTGCCATTGGAGCTTCGGATGGATAAAATGTAACTTTTATATCTCCCTGATTAGTTTTAATAGTGGCTTTAGTGTATTTATTAGTATAATTTAATAACTCTTTTTCTATATCTGTCTTTTCTGTTACGACGGGAGCGGTTTCTTTTTTTAGTTTTTCCTCTTTTAATCGCATCTCGTAATCTGCTTGGTTAACTGCTTGCTCCAATTGTTGCATTTCACTGTCTCCCTTGGCTGCTTGAGAACCTTTTGCATAATCTTCTTTTACATTTATCTTGTTTAGAGGATTAACTTTTCCATTATTTCCGTTTAAATCGTCTTTTGGAGTAATAAAATTACATCCGCCAAGAAAGAAAGGGACTGAGGTAATTACTAAAAATAATTTTATCTTTTCATTTAACATATTTGTTCAAATAACACTTATTTTTCTACTTTTTTCATCTACTATTTCAAAATTTATCCAAATTGAATACTCGGGCAAAATATCTTTTATTTTTTCCGGCCATTCTACCAAAACAATATTTTGTTTATCCTTAATTATTTCCTCCCAGCCTAAATCTAAAATATCTTTGCTTCCTACTCGATAAGTATCGATATGATAAATACTTTTTAAATTTAAAACATTCTTTTTTATCGCGTATTGTTTCATCACCACAAAAGTCGGACTAGTTAACGCCCCTTCTGCGCCAAGTTCTCTCAAAAATCCTTGAGAAAAAGTAGTTTTTCCTGCGCCCAAATCACCCTTTAAGCAAATAACCTCTCCACCTTTGCAATTACTTGCCATTTTCTTTCCCAAATCCCTGGTTTCATCGGCACTATTCGTAATCATTTCTCTTAAGTCATTTAGCATATTAGTATTTTAGCACGTTAATATATTAACATTAAAGCAAACATCTGACGTGTGTCATCTCGACTAAATAAATTTCTGTACTCGGAAGTTTATGCATGGAGAGATCTCAAACTTAATAATTTAGCATACATTAAGAGATTCCTCCACTTCCAAATCTTTGAGTACAAAGATTTGTCCGGCCCGCTTCGACAAGCTAGCGAGGCGAGTCGGAATGACAGCCCCACTTTATAAACTTTAAGAACTTTACAAACTTTAAAAACTTTCATCATTCATTCTTAAACCGATATTGTATACTCTCGGCAATATGCATTGGTAAAATTTCTTTCTCCTGAGATAAATCCGCGATAGTGCGAGCTATTTTAATTAGGCGATAATAAGAACGAGCGCTCAACCCCATTTTAATAACCGCGCTTTTCAATAATACCAAAGAATCACCCGTCAAAGGACAAAAAGTTTTTATTTCATTAGATGACATTTCACTATTTGTTATTTTACTTGAATCTTTAAATCTTTCTTTTTGAATTTGCCGGGCTATTTCTATTCTAGCCCTTATTTCAGCGCTGCTTTCCCCAGAATTTTCTTCTTGAAGCTTATCAAATTTTAACCGAGGAACTTCAATTTGCAAATCTATTCTGTCTAAAATTGGTCCGGATATTTTCCGCTGATAATTTACTATTTGAGAAGGTGAGCAAGAGCACATTTTTTCAGGATCAGTTGCATTACCGCACGGACATGGATTCATGGCGGCTACCAAAGTAAAACAGGCTGGAAAACTAAGAGTGCCTTTGGCTCGAGAAACTGTCACTACTCCATCTTCCAAAGGTTGGCGCAAATTTTCCATTACATTTTTAGGAAATTCTGCAAATTCGTCTAAAAATAAAACTCCACGGTGAGACAAACTTATCTCTCCCGGCTTAGGATAGCTCCCTCCTCCTACGAGAGAAATAGCACTAGCGCTATGATGAGGCGAGCGAAATGGCCGCTGGGTTATCAGAGGATTGCTCTTGGGCAAATTACCTGAAATTGAAAATATTTTTGTAATTTCTAGCGCTTCAGGCAGGGTTAACTCGGGCAAAATTGAAGCCATAGCTTTAGCTAAGAGAGTTTTGCCACTTCCGGGAGGACCATTCATTATGATATTGTGTCCGCCGGCTGCCGCAATTTCTAAAGCTCGCTTAGCATGCTCTTGCCCCTTGATATGAGACATATCTATTAAAAATTCACTTTTTTTGAATAAGGCTTCTTGATCAATTTGAGGAAAAGGTTCAATAATTTTCTCTCCAATTAAATGAGCACATAAATCATGTAAAGTACCAATAGGAATTACGTCTATCCCATCAACCACGCTGGCTTCTCTGGCGTTTTCTAGCGGGACATAAATTTGGGTGAAATTTTTTCTTTTAGCCATAAGTGCTATAGGTAAAACTCCTTGCACGCAGCGAGCACTTCCATCCAATGATAGTTCTCCGATAAAAATTTTATCTTTAAAGTTAAAATTTATTTGACCAGTAGCTAAAAGAAATCCCAGCGCAATCGGAATATCATAAATAGGACTATTTTTAGGCAAATCAGCTGGTGCCAAATTAACGGTTATCCTACCACATTGATGCGGAGGCTTAAATCCACTATTTTTTATGGCACTGCTTACCCTATCTCTAGATTCTTTAATGGAAGTGTCTGGAAGCCCCACAATAGTAAAATTATGCAAGCCCTGACTGAGAGTATCCACTTCAACTTCTACTATTTCGCTATCCAGTCCGATAGTCGCGGCTGAAAAAACTTTTGAAGACATTTTAATTTTCAAATATTACACGCCTCTAAATATTAACTTAATTAAGCAATTAATTGTTACTTTTGTTTTAAATCTAGAGCTACCACAAATCTACAAATCTGTTACAAATCTACAAATCTCGCAGGAAATAAGTTCTTTTCACATTTGTAAATTTGTAGTTGATTTGCCTGTCTCGCTCTGGCTTGCCAAGACGGGTGGATTCGTGGGAGAAAAGCTAGAGTTATAATCAGAAACCCAATTAATGCCTGGAGTAAGTCAAAATATTAATGTGCGCAACACCTGCTTATTTAAGAATTACTTTTAAAACTTTTCATTATAATTATTATAGCACCAATTGTGATAAAAATATCGGCCAGATTAAAAACGGAAAAGAAATTCAAGTCAATAAAATCTATTACGCACCCATAATTATATCGATCAATAAGATTAGCCACAGCTCCGCCTAAGATAAAAACAATTCCAATTTTATTTAGGACAAAATTTTCAAATTTTATTTTCTCCAAAAGATAAAGCAACGCTAATAAAAAAATAACAGCTACGATAAAATAAAAAAACCAACTGGGGAATAGAAAACCGAAAGATATTCCTGGATTACAAATATAAAATCCGTCATTATGACGGATTAAATATTTAGACAATTGGTCGCCTACTGCTAGAAAAGAAATTAAAAAAATAAAATTGTATTTTTTGATTATTTTTTTCATTCTCTTATTTTTTCTATTCGAGTTATCGGGGTGTTATTCGTATCATTAGAGTCGCATTACGGAAGTTTATTTACCAGCGCATTTCATACATTTTTCAGCTGATGGGTTAGCTTCCAATCTTTCGGGAGAGATATCTACTCCGCATTCTTCGCAAGCTCCATAAGTTCCATTTTTTATTTTTTCTAAAGCATTGTTGATTTCCTTCAACTGTTCTTCTAAATTGCTCTCCAAAGCGACGTTATCCACATATTCCTCAACCTCAGAAGCATTATCTTCTCTGTCACTGCCTATTTCTTCATGCTTTATTTCATAATCCCCGTTATCAGAAGTTGGATTAGCTATTCGGCTAAGTTCTTCTTTCAATTTATTTTTTTGTTCAATTAAAATCCCTTCAAATTTTTTAAGATCTTTTTCATTTAATGCCATATTTTTTTATAATAACACTTAATCCATACGGATAAATTAAGGCTATGTCTGTTTACTGCTTATATATCTATATTATCAATTTAACCTGAAGATGTCTAGAGTCAGTCATTTTAGCATTTTAACATATTAGCACGTTAACAATTTAACAAAAAGCATCAAAACTTTAAAACAATTGAACAATGGAGCATTAAAACAAAAAACAACACAACAATTTTATTATAAAATTTTACATTCTCAAATTCATAATTCTTTATTCTTAATTCATCCCCATACTTTACAAACTAACTATTTTCTTCCTCAATAAATCCATTTCCGAAATATTTTCTTTATCAAACAAAAAATAATAATTTTTGCCGTGTCCACCATGAGCCGAAGTAACCTCTTTTATTTGATCATCCAGCATTTTTAGTATTTTTACCGGATAATTTCCCTCTCTTCCCACTATTTCAATTTCATCCGTACTATAAATCGCATTATGCACTTTCACTTCAAGTAAACTAGCATTTTTCGTATTCTTCCCTTTTGTTTTTTTTGTTTCATGTTTCATGTTCCATGTTCCATGACCTACGACTTCTCCGACAAACTCAAACTCACTCTTATTATGAGAGTTGGCGAAATTATGCTCCGGCTCAGTTCCTAAAAGAAACCCCGTCGTGTAACCGCGATGAACCAAATCACCGAGATTTTTCTGTTCTTTTTTAATTATCTTTTTTAAATTTTTATCTTTGCTGCTAATTGCGTTGCTAACATTTCGATAAGCCCTGACCACTGTGGCTAAATAATAAACACTTTTATTCCGTCCCTCAATCTTAAAAGAATCCACTCCGGCTTTAACTAATTCATCTAAATAACTCAGTAAATTTAAATCTTTACTATTAAAAAAATAAGTCCCCTGTCTATCCTCTTCCAAATCAATTTCAAACTCCCCCCGTTTATCCACCACAGTCATCTCCTTAATTTCATTTTTTGTATTTTGATTTTTTAATTTTGAATTCTTGCCTGCCGGTAGGCAGGGTGTTTGGAAATTGGAAATTGGAAATTGGAAATTGCGTGTATACTCCCATCGACATGGTTGCGAGCAATCCCCTAAATTAGCACTTTTATTGCTCATCCATTTACTCAGCATACAACGCCCCGAATAACTCATACACATAGCCCCATGGACAAAATATTCCAACTCCATTTTGGGCACATTTTTTTTAATTTCTTTTATTTCAGCTAACGTTACTTCTCGCGCCAAAACTACTCGACTCACTCCCTGAGTTTCCCAAAATTTTACCGCCTGCCAGTTAGTGGCGTTAGCTTGGGTGGAAAGATGGATTTCCACTTTGGGTAAATATTTTTTTACCAACATTAATATTCCTGGGTCACTTAAAATTATCCCGTCGATTTCAATACTTTTAAGTTTTTTTAAATGCCCTTCTAATTTTTTAAGATGGACATTGTGCGCATAAATATTAAGCGTCACATAAAATTTCTTTCCTAAACTATGCGCCAACTCTACGCCCTTTTTCAAGCCCGCAAAATCAAACTCATTAATCCGAGCCCGCAAAGAAAAATCCGGCACCCCCGCATAAACCGCATCCGCCCCGTAATGCAAAGCATATTTCATTTTGCTCAAGCTACCAGCGGGAGCCAACAATTCTATATTTCTCTTTTTCATATATAAAAATTAATCTAATTTTAAAAAAGAATGAATCAAAATTCATTCTAATAACCAATCTTACACCAAAACCCACAAAAAATCAAAGATTATTCTCTAGTCTCAATAAATAATTCTTCAAGTTTTAATTTAGTTTTCTTCCCCCATAAATCTCTTCTCATGGCTCTTGCTGTGCAAATAAAATTTTCCTTATTTGGATTTTTTATAAATTTCTTTAATTCGATAAGAACAAAATCGGGAGAATACAAAATGCTCTGATAATAATATTCTTTTACACAATTAAGGTAATAATCTTTGCTAGATGTTTCGAAGTCTTTTTGTATAGAAAAATATTTACGATTTTCATAATCTAAAGAACAGGACATATGTATTAATATTGTTCTATATTTGTCTTCATTAATTTGATTTAACTTAATTGTTAAATCTTTTTTATTATCCAGCCAATGTTTAACAAGTATTCCCAAAATTCCTCCGAGTCCAAATGTTGTTATTATTGTTGTAAAATCCATATATTAATATTTGTAATTTTAAATTTGAAATTCGTAGAAAAAAAATAGTATATTTGCACTTATTCATAATTCTTAATTCATAATACACTATTCATATCGCAAAGCATCCAACGCATGAATCGTCGCCGCTCTTTTGGCGGGCATAATTCCTGTTACCAGTCCCAAAAATCCGATAAAACAAACTAACGCCAAAACAAAATAGCCGGGAATATAAATGAAGTCAATCGGCGCCATCCCTCTTTGAGAAGAAATCACATTAAAAGCATAATTTAATAGCTCGGCCATTCCATAACCGCCAAAGAATCCTAAAGCGCCACCCACAAAACTTATAATCGCCGCTTCAAAAACAAACATTCGGAAAATATCGATTCTTTTGGCCCCTAGGGCTTTTAAAATTCCCACTTCTTTCGTTCTTTGCAAGAGAGAAACACTCAAAGTGTTAAGCATTCCCATAGCCGAAATTGACATAATAATTGTTCCAAAAACAATCAAGACAATTCGAATCACCCAAAAAAACATATTTATATCAGTTACAATATCCGTTACACTCTCTGTCTCAAAGCCCAAAAATTCAACATTTTTTCGAACTTCTTCAATGGAAGTTTTATTCAAATCAACCATAACCTTGCCTGTCTGAGCCAAGTCCACGCCAAATTTTTCCCCCAGCCATTTGTAAGACAAATAAGCAATTATATCATTCTCATTATCTGTAACTGCCACAACTTCAACTTCAGTATTTTTTATTTCTGTTTCTTCTTTCTTCTCTGAATTGGTTTCATTGGATAACAATATATCAAAAGTAACTTTTTTTCCAATGGCATCATTTCTATTAGTAAATCCCAAGATATTGGCCAGTTTTCCCGATATTATAGCTTTAGCACTTTCATCCTCATAATCAATCTTTCCATATTTGATGTTTACATCACTTAATTCAATTGATTTTTTGCTCGTACCAAAAATAATAGCGTCGGTTTGCGACTGCTGATAATAAAATTTTCCTCCCGCGTTAACTTGAACAGTCACATCCGTTACTCCATTGATTTTTTTTATTTTTTCTACATTTTCCTTTCCCAAAGAAACAAAATTATCCAAACTACCATTATTAACATCTATAATATCAACTGGATTATTTTTTGTCACTTCGTCAATAACCATTTTTTGCATGCCAAAACCGAGGCAAATTAAAAATGTTACTACTCCAATACCAATCGCTACGCCTCCAATTGTTAAAAAAGAGCGCAACTTATTAACAAAAATATTTCTATAGCCAATTAAAATGATAGAGGAAAAGTTCATCCTCTTTATCTTTACTTTTCTATCTAAATTTTTATTTTTATTTTTTGAAAAACTAGACATTTTTTATTTATTTACCCCGTTAAATTGCAGTAATCTGCATTATTTAACTGGGGCTACTCCGTTAATAATTTTTTTATATACTAAATTTTAATACAAATATCCGCAAAAATAAATCTGCATTATTTTTCTAAAACTAACTCTTCCATATTCACTTGCCCAAGATTATCCATACTATGTTTATTTTGATGATCTGAAATTATTTTTCCATCCACCATCTTGATAATTCTAGAAGCAAATTTATATTGATCTTGATCATGTGTAACCATAAGAATGGTGATATTAAATTTTCGATTTATCTCCTGCAACAATGCCAACAAAGTATCTCCTGCTTTTTGATCGAGATTTCCTGTCGGTTCATCGGCAATAATAAATTTAGGATTGAGCAATAAAGAGCGAGCCAAAGCAATCCTTTGTTGTTGCCCTCCAGATAGGTCATACGGACGATAATCGGCCCAGCGACTCATTCCTACTAGCTCAATTAATTTAGCCGCTCTTTCTATTCCGCTATGAAAAGATTCTCCAGCAATTACGGCTGGGATGGCCATATTTTCTATCACTGTCAAAGATTTGATCCAAAAAGTTTGCTGGGGTATAAACCCGACTTTCTCATTTCTAAATTGAGCTCTCCAATTTTTGGTGTGTGCCCAAATATCTTCATTATCAATAATAATATTCCCCTCCGTAGGCTCTTCCAAACCATAGATAGAATGAAGCAACGTTGATTTCCCACAACCGCTAGGACCCACCAACATCACGAATTCTCCTTCATATATTTTAGAGTCAATTCCAAACAAAACTTGGACATTATTTTCCCCCACCTGAAAAGATTTTTTAATCCCTTTAATCTCTACGGCTATATTTTTATTTTCTACTTGTTCCATATTTCTGACAACCATCCGAATTGCTTGGTTGTTGTTCCAATAATTATTTCTGAAGCTGATGATTTCGCATCTTCCACTATAATAGTAGAAACTTTAGAATTTGTTAGATTGCCCGCTTCATCAAAAACTTCTGCTTGATAACTGTACATTTGGCCAACTTCAGCCGGAATGGTCATCAAATGATACGTGTTAAGCGGATCTTCTCCAGTAGATTGATCAAAGCCAGACACCGACGCTCCTTTAGTATATTTAATTTTTAATTTAGTAGGCTCGTTCGTCTCTATCTTAACATACAAATTAGCTTGCGAGCTAGCGCCTCTGCCCAAAACTTTTCCTACTGCTCTGTTTATTGTTATTTCTGGAGGTCGGGAATCTGACTTAGTAGTAATTTTTTGCTCAACCGGCTCCAAAGTAATTCCATTTTCATCTGTCCCTATAATAGTCAAAACGTATTCTTTGGCAGGATCTAGTCCTCGTATTTCCGCTTTATGCTCAATAGTTTTTTCTTCTGTCAAATATGTATGAGGAGTACTTTCTTCGGAAGATTTATAATATAAATGGGTAGTGGCTTTGATATTAGTTTTATATTCTATTAATATTGTTGGCAAATCTACATTTTCTACGTTTTGCACCGTTATGTCAGTAGCAATCGGTTTGATAGGCGTGGCAAAATTATACTGATCAGAATTAAAATCATTAAGGTCGCCATCTACGCAATCTACTTGCGCCTGATAATCAGTTTCTGCTACCAAACCAACAACTTTTTGAATATGGGCTGAAGCGCCATCTGTTTCTTCAATTGTATTAGAGAGACTGCCTGCTCCATATTTCAAAATACAAGTAGCCGAAGTATTGGTTTTCCAAGAGATTAAAGCAGAATCAAGTTTTATTTCAGTCACAGCAAACTCAGATACCACTGGCGGTGGCAGAGTTGTAAAATTACCTATCTCAGAGGTTCCAATATTTCCATCGGGATCAATATATTTAACTTTATAAAAATATTTGGTGTCCGCACTTAATCCATTAATAATTACCTCATGATCTGTAACACTATCCACCTGGCCGTTGGTCTCCCCCAGGGAGATACTTTTTCCATATTCAACAAAAGAGCTAGCCACACGGCTTGTTCCCCAATTAAACGTCGCGATAAACGATTGAGTCTTGACAGTTGGTTTTTGAATTAGGGTTGGTGCTGTCGTATATCTGCCGGTAGGAATAATAGTTACAATACTTGAAGCTACGGACAAGTTATTGGTATTATCTTTGGCTTTAATATAATAATAGTAAGGTTTACTTTCCAATCCAGTATCGACATAAGCTGTTCCGGAAGTGGTCGCTACACTGGCATATGTTCCATCTAATTCAGTTGAACGATAAATCACATATCCTTCAAAATTATCGCTGCTAGCGCCCACTGGAGGCGTCCATTTTGTAGCCACGCTATATTCTGCATTTTCTCTATCGGATGTATCAAATATCTGAATATTAACTGGTGCCCCTGGAGCCGAAGTATCTGCTGTAAAATCTATATGAGCGGCTAAATCATAATCAATATTTCCCGCTTCATCCATTGCTACTACATAAAATCTATTGGCACCTTTTTGCGTCGCAAACGGTCCGGGTCCGGCAAAAGTCGAAGTAGTTTCAACTACATTGTAAGCATTGGGCAAAGTATTGATCGAATAATAATACTTAAGCTTGGAAGCTTCACCAATGAATGACAAGGGTTGATCCCAATCGAAGGCAAAAGAGTTGCCCGTTGAATAAGCCGGAGTAACAGCCAAATTTTCCGGCGGACTTGGAGCATCGGCACTATAATAATATTCTTGAGAAATCGGAGCTGAAACGTTGCCTGCGTTATCCATCACTCTCAAATAAAGCCAGTTTTTCCCTGATTGATAAGCGCCTGTTACATGCATTGCATTAGGAATAGTAACAGAAACATCTGTAATATTAGGCACATCTACCCAAGTGTCTGTCGCATCTCCACCTGTTCTATATTGTATTTTTTGCACTCCTGAATGAGCATCGGAAATATTATTTTCCCATAAAAAAGAATAATTATCTACCGCTGTAAATCCTGCCGGAGTGACAGAAATATCTGTCGGATTATTAGGAGGGGTATTGTCAAATCGATAATTAAAAGCATTGAATGAAGCTGCCGGCAATATATTGGCATCATCTGTAGCTTTAATCAAAAGATAATAGTTCTGGCCTGAAACTATATTGTTTGCGGTATAATTAGTGCCAGTTTGATAAGCACCGTCTACAAATGCATCTGCGCTGGCATTGGTTCCAAAATAAACCCAGTAACCTTTAACTCCTGAACCTCCTATTCCATCGCTAGCTCCACCGGCTAATTCATCGGCTGGCCACTCAAAATAGGGATTAAGATGCCCATACCAAGAGGCGGCATTAATAGCTACTGTTTTATCTGCTGCACTATAAGCATTAACCGCGCTAGGATTGCTTGGCGCCAAGACGTCCTGATAATAGTTAATTTTATAATCACTAATAGATGGAGAGAAAATTTGGTCACCTGAAAATAAATCCACTTTTACTTGGATATATTCATTGACAGGGCTGACAATATCATATCTATAATTATTTAAACCCAATTCTTTTTCATTATTTACCAAATCCCAAGCCGACCAATCATTTTGATCGCTTGAAGTTCTGGTATAAATATTTACTGAGGTATTGTTGGGCTTGGTATAATTAATTTCTAAATTAGCCCATCTGTAAACTGAAAGTAAATCGATTGCTTCCGAGATATAATTTCCTCTTTTTTCAAAAGCAGTGCTATTGCTCTCTGATCCCACCACATAACTATATAAACCATCATTATAGGAATTGGTGCCATTTCCAGTTGTTGACCAGATCCTATTTCCAGCTGAATCTCCAGCACCTCCAATATTGATTTGTCCAGGAACATTGGAAATTGTCTCCCACGTATTACTATCAATATTGTATCGATAGTAAGTATTAGTATTAATTCCTCGAGTCAAATAAAGATAGCCATCATTTCCATCAGTCAATGATGCTCCAATTCCAATCGTAGCTGGGGTATTAGCTCTTTGTAACCAAGTTCCCGCTGTTACATCATAACGCCAGAAAGTATTTTGATTTTGAGCGCGAGTAGAATAAACATATCCATCTTTATAAAGAATTCTTGAACCATCTCCTTGGTTCCAGTTCGCAATTGTTGGCAAAAGTGCTGACCAACGAGAACCTGAAACAGCGATTGTATCATATCTCCACCAATTATTATTTCCTGCAGTTCCACGAGTTAAATAAATATAACGACTGCCATCATAAGTCATTGTTGAACCAGTTCCTGTTTGCAATGGAATCCTGTCGGTGGTAATTATTTCCCAACTATTTGAAGAAATAATATATTTCATAAAATAGTTATTAATACCTCCGCTTCGTACTGTTCGAATAGCTCCGGGGGCAAGATAAATTGCGCCTTCGTCTTCATTATAGACCATCGCGGAACCATTATATATTCCTACAGGAGTTTTGGCTAATTGAGTAAATTCCCCTGTTTGATAATTATATTTTCCAAAAGTATTGTCACTACTGCCCCTAGTCAAATAAATATTTTCATTTTCATCCTTGACCATATTGGTCCCATAAGAAAAACTAAAACTGCTTCCTCCACCAACGTCCGATGGTCCAAAAAAACCTTTTTGCGGGACCTCCCATGAATTTTCGTCTGTATTAAATCTATAAAAAGCATTTGAACCCTCTCCTCTAATAGCATAAATATATCCATCAACTGCCTTAATGGAACCTCCGTAAGCTACATAAGATGGGATCAATGGCATTTCTGTCCAAGTGTTAGAATCAATATTATATCTAAAGAAATTTTGGCGATATTTACCACTCAACATATACACTGCATTTGTAACACTATCATAAGTCAAGCAGCCTCCTTCATAAATTCCCACTGGGGCTTTCTCCAGAGGAGTCCATTGTCCACTACTGATTGAATACTTTGAGAAATAAGGATAATTATTTCCCTGCGCAACATATAAAGTATCATTTTTATCATAAGCGTTGTCTGATCCTTCATACAATCTTTGCCCATCACTTTCATTGGGATTTCCAAATTCAGCGTTCTCCAATGTTGTCCAAATATTATTTTGAGTATCATAACGGAAAAAAGCATCATCATTTCCAGGTAAACCATACACATAACGACTGCCATCATAATTGATTGAACCTCCGTAAGTAAATACTTTTGGAGCACTGCTCATTACTTCCCATAAATTATTAGCTATGTCATAACGCCAAAAATCAGCCGTGTCATTTCCTCGCGAAGCATACAAATAACCCTCCGGACCATTAATCATTGAGCTTCCGAATCTTACTGTCGCCGGAGCCACTGCTAAAGTACTCCACACATCAGTAGCAATATCATAAGAATAAAAAGTAGTCGTATTATCTCCCCTTAAGATGTAAATTTTGTCGCTTGATTCAATATAAGCCAAATCTGCTCCATAACGAAATCCAGCAGGAGCATAAGATAATCTCTTTTCATTCCAAAAGCCAGCAATTGAATCCAATCTAAACGAACCATCACTTTTGATGCTAGTTTTATCAAATGTACCTGACAAAAAATCTGCCTCACTGGTTTTTTCTTCAGTTAAATATGGGGCTACTCCACTATAGCTGTATGTAAAAGCATCCCAAACTGAAGTTGATACATTTCCATCGCTATCTTGAGCCTTTATCTTTAAATAATAATTTTCATTTATCATCGCTAGATTAACTGAATAATCATTATCTTCCTGATAAGTTCCTACCAATTCCGGATCCGCCTCATCATCATTTCCAAAATAAACCCAATAGCCTGCTATTCCAGATTCACTATCACCCCCATCATTCCAGCTAAAGTAAGGATGAGCATACTTATAATCGACACTACTTGTTAAAACTTCTCCACTTATTTTTTGGGAGTAAGCAGTTACAGTAGCTGGATTGCTAGGTGCATTATCTTCACTATTATAAGAAATTGTAAAATCATAAACTGTCGGTGTGCTGATACTATCCGTTGTGCTTAAAGTAAGCTTGACTTGGATATAACGATTTTCAGGAGATGCAATATTGCCACCACTAACCGCTTCCCAGCCAGACCAAGTCTCTCCGTCGCTACTTGTTCTGGTTTCAGTTATTATATTTGTGTTAGCTGGCGTAGACTGATTAACATTCAAAGATGTCCAAGAAGAGGCATAGGACAAATCAATTTCTTCACTAATATATATACCGCTGTTTAAATAATTATTTGTTCCCAACGTGTAGCTCCATACATCCACCAAACCAAACCCAGGCATAGCCAAAAAAGAATTATTTCCTATATATTCAAAAGATGCACCATTGTATGGTCCTCTTTCGTAAACATATTTCTGATTATTAGGAAGTTGTCTCCATGCGTTAGCAGCAATATTATATTCCCAGGTCTCATCTTTATAATAACCAGCTATAGCATAGATCTTACCATCATAATAAGATATATCTGTTCCATAATATTGAGCAAAAGAAGTAGCTGTAAGCTCAGTCCAATTATTTGCTCCTGCATTGTAGCGCAAAAAAGCAGTTTCTCCATCTCCTGGCATCATATAGAGATTAGTTCCATCTGATTCTATTCGGCCTCCGGTATAAACTCGGTAATCAGCGCCTCCTGCGATTGCCATGTTCGCCATGGTTGTCCAACTATTGCCAGCAATGTTATAACGATAAAGATTATTGGTACCGTTGCCTCGAGTTACATAAATATAACCATCTCCACTATTATAAACAGCAGCGCTTCCTCCACCCAGCGTTCCAGGAGCCACGGTCATTGTACTCCAACTATTGCCTGCTACATCATATCGATAAAAAGCAGTGGTATTATTTCCCAATGGAATATAGATATAGCCGTTATAATAAGTTCCTTTGGTGTCCCAACTAAAACTAACCGGAGCATTGGTCATGGCTGTCCAAGTATTCGTAGCAATATCAAAGCGGTAAAAACTATTGGCTCCACCTCTCAAGGCATAAACATAAGCGCCTGCTCCCGTTACTTTATTCCAAATAAAATCTCCTCCCGTTCCAGCTGCAGCTGGTAAATCTTGAGGGCCAAGCCATGTTCCAGTTGCACCCAAATCAGGATCAAATTTCCATAGATTATATGTATAACTTCCTCGAATAGCATAGATGAGATTGTCAGCAGAATTAAAAGTGAGCGAAGAAAGATTGTTGGTCTGAGGAGAAGTAGCTAAAGTGACCCAGCTATTACCCGCAATATCGTAACGCAAAAATGTATTAGTGGTGTTGGATACTAAAAAATAAACAGAATTATTATAAAATACTCCCTTTTGTTCTCCATTAAAATTATTTGGGGTGTTAGTTAATGTCGACCAATTATTTGCTCCTATATTATAACGATACAAAGTATTAGTATTGGTACCTCTGGTTACATACATATAACTATTATTACCATAAACCATACTACTGCCGGTATTTAATGTCGCTGGTACAGGAGCAGTGTTATACCATGCGTTTTCACTGATATCAAATTTCCAAAAATCCGTAGAGGATTGGCCACGAGTGATAAACATATCAGTTCCATCAAATTCTATAGCTGCTCCCGTATAAATAGTGTCCAATAAATTTGGAAGTTGAATCCAAGTAGCATCTTCGATGTTATACTTATAAAATTCCTTAGAAAATCCTCCAAAAATAAAATAAATATTACCCACTCCATCATATGCCATATCACAGCCATAATGAGTAGCTTGAGGTAAATCTGCTAAAATATCCCACTTGTTTTCTTCTATATTATAACGATAAAAAGATTTATCTGCATAACCCCTAGTCACATACAAATAATCACCTACCAACGCTGAAGAAGAACCAAATGCAATTGTATCAGGGGTTGGAGCCCAAGTTCGAGCATTCCAGGTACCGTCTGATTTTAATTGAATCGCATCATTACCGCTCGTAGTGCTGATGTTATCCAATGCACCCTTTTCCCAATCTGCTTTATTGGTAACCGTAACTGCTTTGGGCGCGCTTAATACTCCTGAATTAGAACTAAAAATTAAAACAACCAAGAGCACCATCTCCGTTACTCGAAAAAAAGACCAAACTGATATTTTCCAAGTTATTTTTATTGATTTTTCTATTAAATCAACTCCTCTTAAAATTATTTTTCGAAAACGATATTTTCTACCCAAACTTTTTTTGTTTTTCAACTCATACTTGTCTAAAAATTCAGCAATTGATTTAGCTTTGGTATTTTTTAATTCAAATACTGCCTCTTTTTTGGATTTTTTCTTAAACAAAGATGTAAAAAAACTTTTCCATAGAGAAATCTTCTTGGGGGTTTTTAATTTTATTTTTATTTGTTTTTTATTTTTTTGCATCTTTTTAGACATTCTTCAATATCCCTTAATCAATTTTGCAGAAGTTTTAATTGTACATCTTTACTAACTCGCTAACTAACCTTTTCATTTTTTCTACATCATACTTACTATAAATTCTCCAGCCACGGCTATCCCTTCTCGGCGAATTAATCTTTCCCTCTTTTTCCCAACGAAAAATAGTCGACTTATCTCGGTCGATTATTCTAGAAACATCTTTTACATAATAAATATCTTCAAATATCATCTTGTTTTTTAAATACCTATATAAATATATTCACTATAGGTACTATATGTATGTTAGACAAATAAAAAAGCGAACTGCCATAATCTCGGCACTTCACCCTATAACATTCTTATTATAGCATGTTTTGAGCTCTAAGTCAAAAAACATGAATCTATCTACAAGTTATCCACAGTTAATCCACAATTTTAGAAAAATTGAATGTTTTAGCCACCATTTCAGATATTCTCACTGTTGTGAGATTATCAGAAATGTCATATTTTACTATCATTTTGCTCATATCGCTACTTTTGAGATTATTCTTAACTAAAAGTTTATCAATAACAAACAACAATTTCTCGCTTAAATCCAATCGCTCTTTCCAGCTAATTTCATCAACAATCTTCTTCTTATCTTTTAATAGCAAGCTAACCTTATCCTCTTTTATTTCCAAAATTATATGCATAGTTTTATTTTTTTATTTTTTCCCAATTTATATTCCAAGGATCAGTCTTTCTTCCTGGCGCGATATCACTATGCCCCAAGACATATTTTATTTTATACTCATCTTTCAAATAAGAAATTAAATCATTTACCGCTTCATATTGGTTAGCTGTGAATTTATCCTCCAAATTATTTATAAGTTCTATCCCAATAGAAAAATCGTTTACTCCCGTTCTTCCGTCTGGAACCTGGCTTTCTCCGGCATGATAGGCAATATTTTTATCATTTACTAATCTGAAAATATTACCCTTTCTATCAATAATATAGTGAGGAGCCACGCCATAATCCTTGTATTCTTGAATAATTTTATCAAAATTATACTCATCTCCGCCCAAAACATTATATGATGAATGCAAAATAATTGTATCAATTTTCCGTCCCTTAGAGCTACTAAACCCCCAAGATACCAAGCGATCTTTTATATTAAGATTATTCTCTTTTGCTTTTTCCTGTTCTTCTATCTTTAAATTCTCAGCTGGCACCTCTTTCGGATTATTCTCAACCACTTTTTCTTCAGTTTTATCCGTTATAGCAGAATTATCCTTAGTTACAGTCGTTTCCGGAAGTTCATTATTTTTAGACTCCTCAACGACATCATTATTGCTACTTTCAATTTTTTGATTCAGATCTTCGCCCGTACTATTTTTTTCATAAATCAAAACATTTTTTTGTTTACTTTTGAAATAAAAAAAACCCCCCACAATTAAGACAGCCAAGGAGATTGTTATTAAAATTAATATTATTTTTTTCTTTTTCACTTTATTTAATTTATACATGCACTTCAATTAAACAGCTGTCATTGCGATGTTTAAATTATCTCTAATCCAACAATAACTTTTCCATAATATTCTGGGATTGCCACGCAATTTTGGAGTACCAAAATTACTCGCAATAACGTGTATTTTCGATGACTTTTGACTGATGACTAATGACTTTTAAAATAAGTTACTTTATTGTTTTAATGTTTTATTGTTAATCTGCTTAATGACATATGCTACGTGTTATGTGTTGTATGCTCCATGTCATCATCTCTCTAAACATTCACAATTATCTTCCTCCAAGCTATTTATGCCACCCTCCAAATTGCTCACTTTCTTGCCTATACCACTGAGCATTTTCGCTACATAACCGCTTCTGCCACCACTTCGGCAAACAAGTACCACTTTTTTATCCCAATTAATTTTATCCAAATTATCCATAATTTTCCCCATTGGAATAAGAGTAGAATTTTTTATTCTTATATTTTTAAACTCATCCTCTTCTCTTACATCAATTATTTCAAGATTTTCTTTATCTTGTTTAATTAAATTCTTAAATTGTTCTAAATTAATAGAATTTATCATTTTTTTAAGAAGCCAGCATGGCTATCCTTTTATAGTACACATTAACATCCGCTATCCACTTATTGGCAGCCGCTTGACCGCCTGTAGCTGCACAACTTTTCCCGCATTTCCAAACAACCATTTCAGCCGGAGTATCAATATTTTGATTAACTAATTTTTCTATTCTATTGCCGATAGTGGCTACTGCTTCTGCAGGTGTCTCAAAACAACTGTATCCCAAAGCACCCCCTCGAGAACCAAGACCTTTGTAACCCCAGTAATTATAACATGTTTTACCATTTTTCCAAGGAGAATGCAGTCCCCAACTGCTTTCTTTTCTAGCGATTCCTACTATTAAAGCGGCAACTTTTTTATCATAAGCAGCGATAAAAGGAGCCATTTCCTCTATGGGATGATCCTTGGTCATATCTTTGATTTGTTCCTCGAGATAATTAGGCTCTTTGGCTACATCTTCTTGGATATCCTTTACTAGAAAATTATAGTCTTGAGCGTTATTTAAGCTTAAATTTTCAGCTAACTTTAAGTTGGAAATATCCTTATATCCATTAGATTTTCCAGCCTTAATGCCATTAATTATGGTATTTGTGGCATAATTGCCGTAAAAAAAACAGCCCATAATGATTATCGCTATGGTTGCTAGCTTAATTTCTCTATTTTTATACTTGTTTATTACTTGATTTACTACTTTTTTACAAAAATCCAAAGGATTTTTACGCATACTCAAATTATTAATAATTACTCCCCCCTCTTTGAAACACAGACTCTATCATATCAAAGGCACAGACCCTGTCAATGAAGTTATGCACAGGGTAGATTCATTAAAACATTTTAACTCCGCCAGCTGGCGGATTAGCATTTTAGCATTAAAAAAATCAGTCATCTGCCATCTTTCATAAATCATCAAGCCCTCCGTCTTTGCGAGGAAGGTACTCCTGACGTGGCAATCCAGGATTTTAGATTTAAATGAAGATTTTCTAGACTGCCACGTAAATTCCGAGTACAAAATTTACTCGCAGAGACGAAGAATATAAGCTTATCTTTACAAACGGATTTTGCTTGCCTAGCAAAAGGAATTTTAAATACTCCCGGATACCTGCTTTAAGCTGTGAGGCAATGTAGATTTTCAATCGCTTTGCGGGAAGCGATGTTTTTAATTCTTTGCAGTTTTCCAAAGAAAATCAAAGTAAGTTTTATAAGATTTAGCGAAAAACGCGTTTTTGATTTCTATCACAAACCAATCTTTTTCAAAGGAAGAAAAACTAATACCGTCTTCCCAAATTTCAGTAGCCATAGGATTTATTAAATCGTTAGGTACAAATTTAATTTTTCTATTTTTTATATTACCCAATTCTTCACTTAATTTTGTAAACTCCTCTCGAAACAATTCGCTGGAAATTATTTTTATATTCAAGTTTCTTTTTATTAATAACTGGTTATATTCCTTTGATAGAAATTCACCCCCTAAAACCTCTTTATATTTATTGGCATAGTTGCTAATAACGCATAATTCAGAGCCTTTCGGCAATTTTTTGTCTCGATTAAAAAAGAAATGCCTAATTTTTTCCCTTCCATCAAAAACATTTATTTCATGTTCGTGTTTGCTTTTTGATAATTCTTCAGAAATTTCTTCGCCTAATTGCTTGGCAATCAGCTCCTTTTTCTTTAAGTTATTCAAAAATTCATCTGGATTGGAAATTTTATAATGATTAGTTCCATTTTTTTTGTTTTTTATAACCAGGTCTTTTTCTTCCAATTCCTCTAGGGCATTGTATACGCTTTGGCGGTGGGCGTTGATATCTTTAATAATATCCCCCACTGATGTTTCTCCTATCTTAATCAGGCTTAGATATACCCTCTGCTCATTGTAAGAAAGGCCCAAGGCTTTTAATTTTTCTCGCATAGTTATTAGATTTAATTCTTATACTCTTTTTTACTGTGTCAAAAACAAAGTGACACAACTACTAAAAAAGGCTTACTTTAAGGTTATATTATATCAAAAATTATTTTATGTCAACTAAAAGTAGTTGACAATATTATATTCATATGCTAAGCTACTTTGTCGTAATAAAAAATAACTTTTATGCGATATGCGCCTTAAAAACTAGACCATAAAGGAGATCATCATGAAAACAATTCTGTGCATCGAAGACAAGCCAACTGAAATGGAAAAGGCTAAGAAGGCCGTTGAAGCAGCTGGCTACAGAGCTGAGACATTATTAATGCCGTGTAGCAAGGAAATAGGAGGGGGCATAGAAATTATCAAAGCTGCCATAGAAAGATCAGCTGGTGTTTTGACCGATCTTCATTTCATTCCATTCGGAGCTAAAATGGCTGTAGAATATAAAGAGGGTGATTTACCTGCAGGTCTTATGATCGTCATTCATGCCCTGGGAAAAGGCGTGCCGGTAGTCATTTGTTCCGACATGGACACGGGTGGAGATGAAAACTATCATCATGGCAAAAAATATTCTTGGCTATCGGATTGGTATTTTTATGTTCAATGCCCTTTATCGAAACAATATCCTGACCATTGGGATAATCCTTTGATGCCGACATATCTCATTGGAGAAAAATATTGGGCTAGGGCAATTGAAGTACTCAAATTTCTTATGGAGGCCAAACAGTAACTTTTTACGACACAAACAGTTACAAAACTCGCAGTTTCTCAATGAGAAACTGCGAGTTTTTAAGTTTTATAAAAACCAGCGACATTGCATTAATAGTTTTTTAATTTAGATTCTTAACTTTTTAGTTTTTCTCTAGGATTAATATTAATATTGTTATAAAATAAGAATAATATAAAACTCACTTAAAATATTTTTTCCAGCATCCAGATTAATAGTTGTTATTTTAAACCGTTTAGTTGTTTGGTTTATCACGTCGTTCGCGAGCGACATGATTTATAGACATTTTTATAAACAATTACAGGTGCGGAATAATAACTATTAAGCTGGGTAAACAAAAAAACTAAAAAGAATTAAATTAAACTCAATGAAAAAACTAACTTATAAATTTTTTAATCGAAAAACTGCTCTAGTGGCCCGAGAATTATTGGGGAAAGTTTTAATTTATAAAAATAAAGACCAAATTATTTCTGGGATAATTGTCGAGACAGAAGCTTATGTCGGGCCAAAAGATTTAGCTAGTCATGCTTCGCGGGGAAAAACACCTCGAAATGAAGTTATGTTTGGGGAGGCTGGACACTGGTATATTTATCTGATTTACGGTTTTTATAATTGTCTCAATATTGTGACTGAAGAAAAAAATTATCCCGCCGCCGTTTTAATCAGAGCCGTTGAGCCTTTGGAGGGAATTTCTCTCATGGAAATAAACAGAAAAACAAAAAAGCTTGAAAATCTTACCAGTGGTCCAGGAAAACTCTGCCAAGCCTTTGGGATTGATAAGAATCTCAACCATATTTCCGCCTTAAATAAAAAATCCCCTCTGTTTATAGGGGATATTGGCACAAAAATTCCAAAAAGTAAAATTATCAAAACTACTCGAATAGGCGTGGACTACGCAGGAAAATGGAAAGATAAGAAATTAAGATTTTATATAAAAAATAATGCTTTTATTTCTAAAAAATAACTTATCAATCAGAATCAGCTAATTTTCCTAAATACATATCCACATCACTGATCCATTTATTGGCAGCAGCTTGACCGCCCGTAGCAGCACAGCTGGAGCCACATTTCCAAACCACCATTTCCGCCGGAGTGTCTCGGTCGTATTTTTCTATTAAATCTGTTAATCTTCTAGATATTGTGTCTACTGCATCCTTTGGACTATCAAAACAAGTGTGTCCGCCAGAGCCCATTTTTTCTCTTTGTCCTCTATAGCCCAAATAATTAAAACAATCTTTCCCCTCTAAAACTGGGACTCTTTTCCCCCAATTACTTTCTTTTTTTGCTATAGCAATATAAAAAGATGCCACCTGCCTATCTTTCTTTAAAACATAAGGCATCATTTTTTCTATAGGATAACCTTTGACCAATTCCATGGCGCGCGCATCAAAATCTTTATCAGCTTCTTCCTGCAAATATTTAGACATTTCCATAAGGTAAGCTGCCTCTCTTTCTTTTGTCCAATCATTACTATTTTCTTCTTCGATATAAAGACCCGCCACCTCTTTATTGCTTGGAATTTCTTCCGTAGCTGATACTCCAGCTCCCAGATAACGATAAACAAAAGACATTGAAATCATCCCTATGATAATAGCACCCAAAATAGAGGCATTCCACAAACGCAAAACCGAAATATTGCCAAAAAAGCGGAAGCTTCCATCTTTTATGTCTAATTGATAATTTTTTAATCTTTGGATAATTAGACAATATGATTCATACAAATAGTCTGATTTTTTATTTTTGATATTATTTCTATATTCTCTCAATACTCTGTCATTTACACTATCTAGAAATTTATTTCCAGTTTCAATTTTGAATTTATTGAAATCATCTTGGCTATTACAATCAAAATAAAACCCGGACTCATTCGTGAAAAATTTATTAGTCTTGCAACCTTTTGAATATAAAAAACTCTCCAGCTTATCTCGGCTAGATTTGGTGCAATTATTCTTTTTAAAATTAAACGCGCTATCCATTCTTTATATTTATTCTTTAGTAACTCTTAATATTTCTTCAATTGAAGTTATGCCTTGCACTGCTTTTATGAACCCATCCTCTATCATTGTTAGCATTCCCAACTCTGCTGCTCTTTTTTCAATGGTTTCAGCTGAAGATGCTTGGGTTATTAACTTTTCTATTTCAGGACCGTTTTCCAACACCTCATAAATTCCCAATCGTCCTTTATATCCCTCGCCTCCACATCTCTCGCAACCACTGGGTTTATAAAATTTTATTGAACTCCATCCTTTTCTGACATCCACCATATCTTTCGTTTGGCTAGTTTTTTCCAGTAACACTAACATTTTATCGATATCAAAATTCTTTCCCAATACTTCAATTTCTTTTTTATCTAAAGTATACTCTTGTCTGCAATCACCGCACAACTTTCGCACTAACCTTTGCGCAATTACCACATTGGTCGTAGAGGCCACCAAAAAAGGCTCCGCTCCCATATCCAACAGTCTGGGTAATGTCCCCGCTGCGCTATTGGTATGCAATGTTGAAAGCACCAAATGTCCAGTCATAGCCGCATGCATAGCAATCTCCATTGTTTCTTCATCCCTGATTTCTCCCACCATTATAATATCCGGATCTTGTCGAAGAAGTGCTCTTAAGCTAGCAGCAAAAGTTAAGCCTATCTTAGAATTAATCTGCGTTTGATTGACTCGTGGCATTCTATATTCAACAGGATCTTCTACCGTGCTTATATTAACTGTTGGGGTATTTAAAATATCCATAATGGTATAAAGTGTAGTAGTCTTACCGCTTCCTGTCGGTCCAGTTACCAAAATCATTCCGTTGGGCTTAGTTACCTCTCTGTGGACAATCTCCAGCGCCTCTCCCTGAAGCCCCATCTTTTCCAAAGTTAATCCTTTAGCAGACTCATCCAATAAACGCATCACTACTTTTTCTCCATCAAATATTGGCAGAATATTTACTCGAAAAGAAATTTTATATTCATCATTAACTATTTTAAACCGTCCATCTTGAGGGAGGCGATGTTCATCTAATTTTAAATTAGCCAAAACTTTTATACGCGCAATGATTCCTGACATTATTTTTCTCGGCAAGGTCATAGCGTCATGCAAAATACCATCAATACGATATCTCACTCTGACTTCCTTTTCGTCTGGTTCTATATGGATATCACTTGCAGATTCCAAAATAGCATGTTTTATTAAAGTATCTACCACTCGTATAACCGGAAGATCTTCCGCTTCTTTGGATAATTTTTTGTCAGAAGATTTGTCTATTTTTTCTGCAATAGCTCCTTTAGTTATATTGCCATCTTCAGTCCCTGCCCCAATCATATCGCCAAACTCTGCCTTTAAACTTTTTTCGTATTGTTTTAAAGCATTCGCTATGCCCTCTTCTGTAGTAAGACAAGGCGTGATTAAAAGACCTGTTTTCTTTTTTATAAATTCTATGGTTTGCAAATCATCCGGATTCAACATCGCTACTTTCAAATTGCTATCAGATTTGTCAAAGGCGACTATTTTATATTTTTTAGCAATTGGCTCCGGTATAATCTTCAAAATCTCTGGCGCGATTGTCTCTTTGCTGATATCTACAAATGGATTTCCTAATATATAAGCATACAGTTTGCCCAATTCTTCTTTGGAAATAAGCTTCTTTTCCAAAAGCAAATCACCCATTAACTTTTTTTCATTCTCCGCCAATTCAAAAACATCCTCAATTTCTTTTTCATCCAAAATTCCGCTATCTAATAAAAAACTCTTTAATTGTTTATTGTCTATTCTCATTATCGTTTGTTTTTGTTTTTGAAAAAATTATATATACGCAACTCGAATTTACGAAATAATAAACCGAATGACTCGAATAAATTTTTAAATAAAATAAGAAAAATTCGCATATTCGATTCTTATTCGAAAATTAGAGTTATTCGCCTTATACTATTTAGACAAAACTTCTTTTATTTTTTCTACTATTTCTTTTATCTGATAATCACCTTTCACCAAATAAGTGGTCGCTCCCAGTTCTAGAGCTTTTTCTATATCATCCAAGCTGCCCAAATTGGTTAGCAGTATAAAGGGAATATTTATTTTTTCTTTATTATCTCGCACTTCTTTTAAAACTTCAAATCCATTTTTTTTAGGCAATATTATATCCAACAAAACAATATCCGGCTTAGAATTATTAATCAGCGCTAACCCTTCTTCTCCGTCAGAAGCTACACTGACCAAAAACCCTTCTAATCGCAGAAATTCTGCCAAAACGTTTCTTAAACCCAAATCATCCTCTATTATCAACACTTTTTTATCTTCCATAGGATTAAATTAAATTATTATGTATCTTAAATTATTGGCAAGGAAAAATGAAATTCACTACCTTCTCCTTCAACGGAATGAAATCCTGTCTTTCCACCGCTTCTTTCGATGATATTTTTAGCAATATAAAGTCCTAGCCCTGTGCCTCCTGTTTCTTTGATAGCCGCTTCTTTACTTCGATAAAATTTATCGAAAACTCGAGCCTGTTCATCTTGTGGGATGCCCATCCCGTTATCTTTTACTGAAATCAGCGCCTTTTTATTGTCTCGCTGAACCTTAACAACAACTTTCCCATTTTCTTTGTTATATTTAATAGCATTTGATATAAAATTATCCAAAACCACTTCTAGCCTCTTCTCATCTCCTACAATTTTTGGCATATTGTCATCTACCAATAAATCAATTTTTATTTTATTTTTCAAGGTCAACGCATTATTTTTATCTACCACCTTTTTTACTAACGTTATTATATCAATTTCATCTTTTCTGGTAAAAAAATTATTCTGGTCCATCCTAGCTACATCGAGCAAATCATTAACCATTCTCGACATCAGCGCGTTAGAAGACTCTATATTTTTTACGATTTCTTTTTGTTTTTCACTCAAACCCTCACTGTGTTTGGATACCAAAAATTCAATATCCCAGCTTATTCCAGTTAATGGAGTTTTTAACTGATGAGAAACTATCGACACGAACTCCGATTTCATCTTGTTGACTCTTGCCAGTTTCTCCATGCTCTGAATTATTATATTGCCAATAGTTAAAATAAAAATAACCACTATAGATTCAGCTATTATCAAAAATTCTGGTGATATAAATTTTCGAGAAACAAAAAAAACAGCTGTCATAATAAAAATAATAGTAAAGCCCAAAATCATAAGCATAACTCCTGGAGTTTGCCAGATACTGACTCCCAAATTATCCGCTTGCTTTCTTATATTAAAATCATTAATTATTCCTTTCATCAAATATTTTGAATTTAAAAAAATTATCCAAGACGTTACTAATTATAGCACAAAAAAAGATAAATAAAAATCAACTTCATAAAGTTGATTTTTATTTATCTTTTTTATAATATAATTTTATTGATTTATATTATATAATTCCAAAATTCATGAAAAATGTCAGTACCAACAGAGGAACTAGCGACAACAGAATTGAAAATCTCCCCTCTTCGTTATGGTCTGATTCAAAAAGATCTTTATTCAAAGCTGCTTTTAATTTTTCCATATATTTATTTTTGTTTTTATTTTTGAATTATTTAAAATAAGGTGGAATCTTGAGTTTTTATTTAAAGATTCTTATAAATCAATCGACCTTGATTTAAAATAAAAAATGAATCCTCACCCATGAGAATTCACCCTATTTCTGTAAAGTCTTTATTTAACCTTACAAATTCATTATACACCATTTTAAACAAAAAGTCAAATAAAAATCATTTTGCATATTAACATTTAAACTCCGCCAGCTGGCGGATTAGCATTAAAGCCCTAGAGGTCATCAGTCATCCGTAATCAGTCATTAAATATATTTTACCCCGATGGCTAATGACTTTTGACTGATGACTAAATTATTACTTTATAATAATCTTTATTCCCAAATTCCAATTTAATTCGCTTCATCTATATGATGTTCTCTAATGCAACGGATTCATCTTGCTAAAACCTTTAAGTTTAATTCTAGATGGAATAGCATTCTTATTTGAATTATTAGCAAAATCCGCTCTTCTTCCTTCGTCTTTCTGAGCTTCTCTGCCGAAAGACGCCTCTGGTCTTTTATATTTGTGAACGCCTCTTATTCCTAAAGCTCTAGCCAAACCAGCTGTTTCTTTTCCATTTAACGAATCTTTCTTATTGTAATGAAATTTTCCCAAAATTTTACGCGCTTCATCTTTTGTTATCCCTCCCCTGCTATATTTCTTAAACTGTGTTGAAACTTCTTTCCTTTCTCTTGAGCTATCTAATATTTTTTCAATCTCCGGTCTTTGAAGAATTTCTTTTATTTTCTTTCTTGAGTTAACCTCTCGCTCTTTAAATAACATTTTCGACATATTTTTTTAAAATGAAAAATAATTACTTTTTTCCAACTTGGTGCAACGCGGAATGTACCACCGACATTACCAAACTAAACAGAAGCGCCCACCAAAATCCTGCCACTCTGAAACCATCTACAAGATTGCTCGCCAGAAGGACCAGAAAAGCATTGATAACCAAAGTAAAAAGTCCCAAGGTAAAAATATTAATCGGCAAAGTTAAAATTAATAAAATCGGTTTTAAAATAACATTTATTATTCCTAAAACTAAAGCAGCTATAAAAGCTACAAAAAAACTATCCACACTCACGCCGGGAATAAGTTGGGCGCTAATAAAAACTGCTAAAGTCATCACTATCCAATTAATTAAATACTTCATATTTTTTATAATTTATTTTAGGACTTACGCGTTTGAGTTGTTTCAAGTATAGTTTCTGAAAAATATTATTTTTTCGAACTGCCGTGCTACTGCGAAAGGCGAGAAAAAATGATATTTTTTAGAAACTTTGAAGACTAATAATATTCAAATGCGTAAGTCCTATATTTATTAACTTTTATTCAAGCACTTGCTGAGCCATTATTCGCTACCAGTTATTGGTTGATTGCTATTTCTTATTAATAATGATAACTTTTATTTTTATTTATGGCAATTGTGCGATAAATTTGCTCAACTAAAATTACCCTTACCATTTCATGAGGAAAAGTCATTTGCGACAAACTTATTCTAATTGCATTTTTATAATTAAAAATTTCCCTGCCGAACCCTAAAGTTCCGCCAATAACAAAAATTATGTGCTCTGTTTCATTTTTAAATAGAAATTGAGAAAACATTTTTGATTGAAATTCTTTGCCGCCCTCATCAAGAACAATAACTTTAGTTTGCGGAAATTTATCCAAGTATTTAATTATTTTTAAGCTTTCCTTTTCCTTTATTTTTTCCTTGTCAGAATTATCATAAAATGGCTCTGGCGCCAATTCTTCAATTTTTACACTGGCATAGGGTGCAATCATTTTTAAATATTCATCGAAAGCTTTCTTGTAATATTCTTTTTTTAATTTTCCCACGGCCAGAATTGTAATTTTAAGCATAAATAAAATAAGTTTGTAAAGATTTTAAGGTTTATAAAATAAGATTGCAGTCTTTAGTCAAAGGTCATCAGTCATCAAAATTAAAAACTGTGTCCTGATGACTGTTGACTTAATGACTGATGACATTAGTTTTATATTCACGGCTTTCATGTCTATTTGTTTTAATGTTTTCATGCTTAATTGTTTTAATGAACTATGTTTTTAATTTTCTGAATCACTCGATATGTCCAATATTTGAAAGGATTAATAATTATGTCATAACTGCCAGAAAATTCCAAGGGTTGATTATTTTTAGCAAAACCTTGTTTAAATCTAGTAACACCTAGCCATTGCTCCCTTCTTTTTTTATTTTCTTCATTAATGCTTACTCCGCCGAAATCGTATCTTAAAGCTCCTGAATTCTTAGCATCTTTAATCATTTGCCATTGTAGCAAAAAAGGAGCCATTACATTCCTGTTGTTGTCATCTGAGGCTCCATGCAGATAAGTAGCCATTTGGCCATAAATAACCATTAAGGCCCCCGCAATAATTTTATCCTCATAAACTGCCAGATATAATCTTATGTTATCTGAGTTGATATGCCTTAACATTTTGCGATAATATTCTTTGGAGTGGAAAGTTATCCCTTTTCGATTTCCAGTTTTCTCAATTAAATCTAAAAATTTCTCAATCTTTTCTTCATTGTCAGAAAAACCGTTTATTATTTCTATTTGCACATTATTTTTCACCGCTACCTTGATATTATATCTTGTCTTGGGCTTCATTTGAGATAGAATCTCTTCCTCATTTTTGCTAATGTCTACCACAAAAATTTGCTTGGGTTGCATATCATGCGGAGATTTGATCAATTTATACTTTAATTTCTTCACAATTCCTCTGATATTTTTATCAGAACTATCCATTCTGATCCAAGAAGCTCTATTAATTTTAGCCAGCTCAATTAAATCATTGATACATTTTTTTAGCTTTTCATCCTCAATATTTTCGCCTCGTATCGGTCCGCGCGGAACATAAAAGTATTTTCCCACCAAGGGAAGATTATATTCCAAAATATTTGACCAAAAATCATTATCAGAAATATTATGGTTTTTTATACCGAAATTATTTTGAAATTCCATCCATTGATTGGATTGCAAAAAACCCCCGCAAGGAGAATTTTTTTGAATAAATTCATCTCTGTTATTTTCCATAAAATTAAAAACATTTTAACATATTAACATTTTAGCATTTTAGCATATCAGCATTAAAACAAGTGAGCATTAAAACACTTTAAAGTCATCAGTCATTAAGTCAACAGTCATCGGGACACAACTTTAAATTTTGATGACTGATAGCTTGATGACTTTTGACTGACAACTACTCTGATTAGAAATAAATCTCTAGCGGGGCAAGCTTTATAAACTTTAAGAACTTTATGACTTTTTTTACTTCCCCATTTCCTTAAGAGCGAATTTTATTTTGTCCTCAATTTTTTCAATATCTTTAGGAATTGCTTTAAGTGCTTCCCTGGCTTGAAAAGCGCTGTAGCCCATGGACATTAATACCTCTATCATCTCGCTGTCTGCTGCAATCTCTTGCCTCTCTCCCATGGGCATGTCAGCTACTTTATTTTGTAATTCTAGGATAACCCTTTCGGCTGTTTTTTTGCCCACTCCAGAAACTTTAGTTAAAATTGTAGGATCATTATTTAAAATAGCTGCTCGAATCGAAGCTGGGTCCGCTATGGAAAGTATGCCTACCGCCGCTTTTGGACCAATGCCAGAAATGGATATCAAAAGTTCAAACATTTCTTTTTCTTCTAAACTAATGAAACCATACAAAGCTAAGATATCTTCTCGCACATAAGTATAAATAAAGAATGCCCCTTCCTTTGATCCGGCTATTTTTCCTAAAGTAAAATCTGTTAAAAAAACTTTATACCCCACTCCCGCCACATCCACAATAATCCATTTATCTCTCAAATATTCTATTTTTCCGGTTAATTTTGCAATCATAAATAAAAAGTTATAAAGTTTAAAAGTAAAATTATAATCATTCAGTCAAAAGTCATAGAAAATACAATTTTTAATCTTGATGACTGCTTACGGATGACCGATGACTTTAAAGTGTTTTAATGCTCACTTGTTTTAATGCTGATATGCTAAAATGTTCTAATGCTAATATGTTAAAATGTTAGCATGCTAATAATATCATTCTCTTGCCAAAAAATCCACTCTATGATACAAATAATTAAGTAACTATTTTAAATTCAAATAATTAAATACACTATGCCAATTAAAGATTCTGCTAAAAAGCACATGCGCGTAACTGATCGCAAAACTACAAAGAACAAAAAGGTTAAGGGAAACTATCGCAGTGCTGTTAAAAAAACACGTGAAGCTATCGCCAATAAAGATTTTGCCACAGCTTCAGAGTGGCTGAAAAAATCGATAAAAGCCTTGGACAAAGCTGTTGCCAAGAAAGTGCTTAAAAAAAATACCGGCTCCAGATATAAGTCCAGATTAAACAAATCTGTCAAAAACGTAGCCAAATAATATTGCCACACAACAAAAACAACCTTTCGGGGTTGTTTTTTGTTATTATAGACAATTACAGGCCGGTGAAAGATTTATAATGCATGATTTAAGATTTAAGGATAAGAGAATTAATAAATATTTTAAAGAATAGTTATTTTTATAAATCATAAATCTTATATCATGAATCTCTATTCTTATTTCTCAATGTTTTAATGTTGTTTTGTTTTAATGTTTTTATGATATATGTTCCATATTGTGTGTTATATGTCCTACATTCCTGCTATCAACAAGTCCATTCCCACCTCCACGCTCATCTTTCCTTTTTTGGCCTTCTCATCTATTTTTTCCAACTCCTGATAGATATTTTTCAGTTTAGCAAAATCCAAACTCCTCAATTGTTGCATGCCCTTTTGTACTACAAAAGGATGTACTCTAATAATTTTTGAAACTTCCGTATAATTTGTATTGCCTTGAAAATAAAAATCAGCGATTTTTAAAAGATTTCTAATTTGATAAACATACATAGAAAGGATATAAAAAGGATCACTTCCTTGAGCTAATTGCTGATGCAATAATTCCAGGGCCTTTTGCTTATTGCCCGAAGCAATAAATTCTATGGTTTGAAAAATATTAGCCTCTACGTTTGAGCTTAGAAATTTAGCGACCTGATCACTCAAATCCTCATTAAAATCATCTTTACCAATAAAATTAACAATTTTTGATATCTCTCCATCAATCGCGAAAAGATCTCCATTTTTACTGCTAACTAAACTATCAATAATTTTTGAATCAACTTTGGCACCAAGAGATAAAAATCTTTTTTCTATCCAATTTCTCAGCTGAACATTGCTTAACTTACTAAATTCTTCACTTTTTGAATTTCTAATCAACCATTTGAATATTTTATCATTTTTTTTTGGTTTTTCGTTTTCTAAAAAAATAATAATATTTTCGGGAGAATTTGCATTATCAAGATTATCTGTAAAAAAATTTACAAAATCTTCTCTTAAACCAGCATTTTCTTGGGATAATAAATTTTTGGCAATTATTAAATAATTTTGCGAAAATAAGCCTCTTGATTTCATGGCTATTTTAAATTCGTTGTAAAAATTACCTTCGCCAAAATCAAAAACACTCGAAGTTGCATTCGAGGTGTTTTTTTTAAAGAATTCTTCTTTAAGTTGCTTTAATTTTTCATTCAGGCGAAATTTATCTTCGCCATAAAGAAATACAATCATTTTATTTGATAAATAAATTAACTGGCGGGAGTCCATCTCAAGACTTGTCCTGGCTCAAGAATCTCCACCCAAATTTGACCAGGGATAAACATTATTTCTTTGCCACTCTCGTCATAGAAAAATAATTTACTTTCTAATTTTGCGCTATCTTTTTTCCAAGTTCCACGATACTCTTTGCCATTCATATAATAATAAGCTTCCCCGCTTCCACTCTCATCGTACCACGGATCTCCGATTTGTACGTTATTGTATCTTCCGCTAATGCTTTCTGCTCCGGTATTTTTTACTTCCTCAACACCTTCCCAGGGACTTTTTAATCCCTTACCTGTATAATCTTGAGTGTTGGTGATTTGTTCTGATTTAGCAAACATTACTACGATGTTTTTTGGCGCCAATCTTTCTTTGTTGTTTCTATCTATATCAGCCACATCGTTCCAGGTTCGCAAAAACGTATTTGTTTCTCTGTCATAAGTATAATTTACGTCATATGGACTAGCAAAGGCTACTCTCAGTTCCCCGCCATTTCCTCTATTTTCAAGGCTAGCTTCTTTTTGATGAGGATAACCGGCAAACTTAGTCTCCGCTCTACCACCAACCGCATTCATGGCTGCTAGCGCTTTTTCACCTTTGATATGTCCGGAATCTTCCATTCGCATAGTCGCATCGTTTTGCCAATCCCATCTTTCGCAATAGTTAGTTGTCATGCAATCAATGCGATCAATGACATTTTTGTTTAACAAATCAAGAGCGAAGTGTGATCCTCCCCAATGAATAAAGAAAGCATCTATGGCACCAGCTAGAGCGATATGATCATGACGAGCGCTTCTCATCGCGCCAATCTCTTTTGGAATAGCACATGAATATACTCCCAATAATCTAGTTACCGAAGAAGTATAGGCTGGCAATTCAAAAACCATATCCGCCTCCGAAAATCCTGCCGCTGGCCTAGCTTGAAGATCAGAAGGTTGCATCACCGCAATCGGTCGGCGATTCCAATTTTCACAAGCCAATCCGGAAATAGGATTAATATTTCCTTCATTTAAAGGTTCTTGATTTTCTTCAGTTTTTTTACCATTATTTTCTGCAACTATTTGTTCCGATACTTTATTTTTACGAACTGCATCTCTTAGTGTTGTAAAATAAACCACTACACCAACTACGATTAAAATTGTGCTGGCAATAATCATTTTTTGCTTTTTGTTCATTTATTTATTGTTAAAATTATTTAAATATTTTCTATTATTAGGACTCACACATTTGAACTACTGCAACTGTAGTTTCTGAAAAATATTATTTTTTCGAACTGCCGTGCGAAGCGAAAGGCGAGAAAAAATGATATTTTTTAGAAACGCATGCAATAAAAGAGTAGCCAAACACGTAGGTATTATATTTTTCCTATTCAAGCGCTCTCCATTCGTGTCGCCTTGCTTAAATTATTTTTGACATTTTTTACAAATAAAAACACTCCGCTGACCCATTTGAATCCTTTCTACTATATTATCACATTTTTTATTTTTTGCGAGAGCTTGCCTAGATAGACATTTTTCTCCCTCTCTATTATAGACTTTTAAAACTTTTTGAAAACTTCCCGGTTTCCCCATCGTATCACGATAATCGCTATCAGATGTGCCTCGCATTTTTATTGCTTTTTTAAGAGTCTCTACAATTTGTTTGTATATTAAGACTATTTCAGTATTTACTAATTCTCCGACTTTTCTCTCTGGATTTACTCCAGCTTCAAAAAGAATTTCACTGCGATAAATATTGCCTATTCCTGCAATCAGATATTGGTCCATTAATAATATTCCGATTTTGCTTTTTTGCTTTTTGCTTAAAATTTCTTGAAACTTTTTCAAAGTAAATTTTTTATCCATCGCGTCGATGCCCAATTTTTTTATCTCAGGCAACTCCCCAATCTTATCTGTATCCACCAAGACAATTTTCCCAAATTTTCTCAAATCCGAAAACTCCATCAGTAATATATCTTTTTCTTTCTTTAGCGTCCACCTGTGTCTGATATACTGATTAACCCGATCCTCAAAATAATCCTTCTCCTTCCCCGTTCCATTCCCGTCCCTCTCTCCTGTACTCGGGAGAGAGTTGGGGTGAGGGTGAATTTTTGATTTTGAATTTATTTGGAAATTGGAAATTGGAAATTGGAAATTCTTTTGATTCCTTTGAGACTTCAAAAGCAAATGTCCTGTCATCTTCAAATGCACATACATCGTTTTTCCTCCGCTCAAATCAATAAAAATATTTTTTCCAAGTCTTCGCACTCTCAAAATCCTTCTTCCGCCAATACCAGCTTGAAATTTTTTTAAACTAATTCCCTTAATTCCTTTTTCCCATTCACTCCAAAAATCGACTACCTGGTAGCCGACTATTTTTTTATTTAAATCCCTGATAATTGTCTCAACCTCAGGTAATTCCGGCATATATTTTCGCCCGCTAATAAATTAATTCTTTTTTTCTTATTCTAATAGAAAATATGCCGTTGGTCTAGCTCAAAAATCCACCAGCCATCTGCAATCAGTCATAATATTATTCTAACATTAAATCATTGGAAATTTATTGGAAATTGAGCATTGAGCATTGGAAATTACTTAAAATTTTACTAAATTTTAAGTACACAACTTTCCACTGAGGCGAATTTTCTTTTACCATCAATGAGGGTGCTTTCGAAAACTTCTACGCTTTCAATCGGAAGTAGCACGGTGAAACCTTCACCTATTTCAGGAGTTGGATCTAGTTTTTGCCAACCATATTGCTGAATCCTGCCTAATGTAATAGTGGGTCGAAAAACTTTTTTGGGCTGAGTAAAAATTCCAAGAGATTTTTCAATCTCTTCACAAAGTTTTTTTAATTTTTCGTTTTCCTTACCGCTAAAAACAATCATCTTTGCCCCTTTGCCAGCTACTGGACTAAGTTCAATCTTGTCCATATCAATATCAAAAAGATCCACTCCTTCGGTTACTTTTCGCACCTTATCGCAAATATCAAAAACGACATCGTCACTCACATGTCCCAAATTAATCAGATTTAAGTGCAAATTCTCTTCTCTGCTCCATCTGATGGGCAGGTCTTTCCATTTCTCCACCTTTTGCATCAATCTTTTTTTGACAGCCTCTGATAATTCAATTCCAATAAAAATTTTTCTTTGCATAAATGTCTTTACTTGCTAGTTAATTCTAATATTTTAAGCTTAAGCTATAATTAAATTTTTTACAAATAAGCGCTAGGTTTTAGTTTATAGTTTATAGTTTGTAGGTTTTAGTTTATAGTTTGTAGGTTTTAGATTATAGATTTTAATTGCAAAAAGTAGCGGATAAGCATAGTTTAAAAAATTAAAAAAATTACGTGCCTAGGCATATTTCTGCCGAGGCACGAGAATGAAAGAATTTAATCCTCAATTTTTTTGGGTTCGAGAGCAGCCCTCGCAATTAGCAGTGCTTCCAGGCTTACAGTCCTTTAGAAGATATATTCCTGGACAATTTAAGTACTCTCGCGCTGCATCTGTCTCCTGATCTTTGGGCTTACTGATAAGATGAAGTTGCCATAGACAAATGCCAGTAGTTCCTAGTTTTTTTCCCTCTTCAATTGTTGTAGACATGTCTCCCTCCCTTATTTTGCGATCTGATTTTTCAGATCTTTTTTTGTTTTCACGAAGAACTTCTTTAAACTGACTATATTATATACCTATCTACAACCAAAAACAACTACAATCTCAAAGGCGCAACCTTAAAAGACCCCAAGGTTGAGCCTTAGTATTGCCACATTGTTACATTGCTAAATTGTTTTAATGTTAGGATGTTAATATGCTAATATGCTAAAATGTTAATATGACCAAATATATTATCAGCATCGTGCCCTTAACCAGAATTCCGCTTTATCGGGATCAATCTTTTTATTATCTTTATAAAGATAAAATTGCCCCCGGCTCATTGGTTAAAATTCCTCTTGGCAAAAGAACTATTGACGGCATAGTTTTGGAAAGCAAATCAGATTTCCCCAGAATGGGTAATATTCAACTCAAAAAAGTTATTTCTATTACGGAAGAAAAGTTTTTGACTCTCAAGCAGATACAACTCGCTCAATTTATCTCCGATTATTACTTTGTCTCATTAGGAGTTGCGATAAAAATGTTTGTCCCGCAAATTGCAAAAACAAGAAACAAGAAGCATGAAACACAAAACATGGAGCATGGAACATGGAACATGGAACATGGAACAACAAACAAAATAAAGTTAACTCCGGAACAAAAATCCGCCATATTAGAAATTACAAAAACTTCTACAAACTACAAGCTACAAACTACAAGCTACCTACTATTTGGTCCCGCCTCTTCTGGCAAAACCCAAGTCTATTTCGAATCTATCAAAGAAATTTTAAAAAATAAAAAAAATGCTCAAGCCCTAATTCTCTTGCCTGAACTCACCATTACCGCCCAAGAAATCCAGCGCTATGGAGAATTTTTTGGCGAGGATAAAATTGCCGTACTTCATAGCAAGTTATCCAAGGGTCAATATTATAAAAATTGGCAAGCTATCAAAAATGGCACCGCGCAAATAATTATTGGCGCTCGCCATGCCGTCAGTGCTCCTTTTAAAAATCTAAAAATTATAATTGTTGACGAAGAGCAAGATATTTCTTTCAAACAATGGGAAATGAATCCGCATTATGATGCCCGTACCGTGGCCGAAGAATTAGCCCGTCTTTATAAAACCAAACTAGTTCTTGGCTCGGCCACTCCCCGCGTCGAAACATATTTTAGAAGTAGTTCAGGGTTCGCAATCAACAGTTCACAGAATAGATATAAATTATTGACACTGCCTCCACTGCGAACTGTTGACCAAAAACTAAGAGCTAATTTAAATATGTCTTTACCGCGAACCGTTGACCGCGAACTAAGAACCACTATAGATATTATTGACTTAAGAAAAGAACATTGGAAAAATTGGAAAAAAGTAAAAATCGTTTCTCCCATATCTGAGAAACTGGAAAGTGAAATTAGATGGACTCTTCAAAATAAATTCCAAACTATTCTCTTTATTAATCGCCAAGGAATGAGTACTTTTTCCGCTTGCACCACTTGTAAGACTGTTTTGACTTGTCCTGATTGTGAGCGGGCTTTGACTTATAGGAAAAGAGGCAACTATGAATGTTTGCACTGCAAATTTGAAACCGGAGATTTCCCGATGTGTCCAAATTGCCAAGGAATGACTTTTAGAAATGTGGGACTGGGCACCGAAAAAATAGAAAAAGAAATTGAAAAACTTTTTCCATCTGCCAAGATTGCTCGGGTAGATTCCAATAGTATGAAAAAATCAGTAAAATCTCAAGAAAATATTTGGGCTGATTTTTCGAGTAAAAAAATTGATATTTTAATCGGCACTCAGATGATTGCCAAAGCTTGGGATTTGCCCAACATTGGACTGGTAGGAATTATCGATGCTGATAGTTTATTTGCTTTTCCCGATTTCCATACCAATGAAAATGCTTTTTCACTCATCACCCAAGCTGTTGGTAGAACTGGAAGAACCGGTGCCAGATACGCCGGCAAAGCCATTATCCAAACTTATCACCCGGAAAATCAAGTAATCCGCTGGGCCAGTGAAAAAAATTACGCCCAACTTTATGAATATGAAATTAAAGAAAGAAAATCCCTTTCTTATCCCCCGTTTTCACAAATTATTAAGTTAACTTATAAAGATTTTTATTTAAATTCTGTAGAAAAAGAGTCAGAGAGAATTTACCAGAAACTAAAAGAAGCTAATAATGAAAATAATAACCTTCAAATCTATCCTCCGTGCGCACCTTATGTCCCCAAGATTAGAAAAAGGTACGCCATGCAAATTATTTTAAAAATAAAAAACGAAGGAAAGCTTTCCTCGTTACTTGAAGCAGAACTAAAATCTTTGCCCAACGGCTGGCAAATCGATGTTGATCCGATAAGCCTTATTTAAATTGTTCTAGATGTTGTAAATGTTTTAAATGTTATAATTGCTTGTCATTGCGAATAAAATTTGTACTCAAAATTTACGTGACAATCTCCTTAAAGTATTGGAAAAACTATCATTATTGTCAGTTTTACTTTTAAAATAAAATATCTTGTATGTCATTTCGACTAAATAAATTTTTGTACTCGGAAATTTATGCATGGAAAAATCTAACAAATATTTAAAAAATACCGTTCTAATTCATTTCGCATTTTACTTCCACGCTTTGAAATGTAGAATTAAAATGCAGAAAGTAATTTTGTAATAAAATTTAAGAACAATCTTCTGAATTAAAATTTTTTATAAAAAATAATCCTGTTAAATTCATACATATGCGGAAAATAACAGCATTTAAAAAATTAAAAATCCCACCGGCAAACGCGTGCTAGCGGGATTATTTTATAAGAAAAACATAAGACGTCAACGACCTTCCGCGTTAATGATAAGTGCTATCTCATCAACTATTTGCAACACTCCCTGATTTGCAGAAGGCTCACTAGCAAGAAGGATTTCTCTATTTCTCTCTATCTGAGATTGAAAAGGAGAAATATCCACCCGATTATCGAGAATCCTCAAAGCCAGATCATTTTCAACTACTCTGGCACATACTCGGAAAGGACTACATAGCAAAGTCGCCAACTCTAAAAATTCCATTTTCGCGCAATCTACGCCCAGCAGATTAGTGATTCTCGAAAAAGCTGCTGTCTCGCAATAATCAAGTCTCTTTAGCGATACCTTTCCTTTTCCTGATAAAATATCATCTGCTTCTAGTTCAAAAATCACCAAAGCTCTTTCCATGTTTTCTTTAACCATAATCTCTCGGGCGTCTTTGAGCATATCTCGAAATTTAGCATCAAGAAAAACATCGCCTTTGAAAACAAGTGTCCAGGCTTCCTCCAATAGCCCTCCCTCCTTAACAAGATTATTGAAACTATCAAACAACTTTCTGCTTAATAGTTTTAATTGAGCGATGTTATCTTTCCTTTTTGTTATTTCCTCAAAATAATTAAACAGAGCAAAAACCAGTGTAAGAACAACACTAATTACTACAGCAGGAATAAGAATTTCTTTAATTATTATACCCAAAGATTCTCCAATTTTTACAAAAGAAACTATGGCAACTGCTACTACCAACGCTACCGCTCCAACTAAGATTTTAGAAATGTTCTTTTTCATGACATTCTCCTTTTTTGCAGAAAAATTTATTTTCTGTTTTTTTAAACTGCTTTCCATTCTGATATGCACACTAATTCTATTGTAATCCTTATAACATAAATCCAATCAAAGCGTCAAACAAAAAACTTTTCCAATCAATCCGAATTAATCATTTACTACCGTACACTAGAGTACGGTAGTAAAATGCAAAAAGTGATTTTATAAAAAACAATACAACAATGCTGTTATTTTCCGCATACGCGGAAAATAACAGGATTTAAAAAATTAAAAATCCCGCTAGCAAACGCGTGCTAGCGGGATTTATTTTTGAGAGAATTGTCGACGCAAGTTAAGATCATTTCTCTGACCTTGTTGGTTTTTAAAATCATCATCCGTATACTAGAAAAATATTTTCTGTAATATTTTCTTATCAAGGGATATGCTGGTCCCTATCAACAGAAGCTTCCTTTAAAAACTCAACCTCTCCAACACTTGCATGCATCTTTGTGATGTTTCGGCATGATGCACAATGCCTATCTCCGCCAAACGGAGAACATTATCATCATATAATCATAGCATCCTCCTTGCGGTTAATTTTTCACTTTCTCCACCACGGAAAAAGTTTCAGATCAATTAATCGGCATCACCTCCTTCGACATTAAATTCATTTATTTTTCTATTATCCCTCTTCTTCTTGAATGCCGTATTTTTCTACCGCATCGTCAAATCCTTTTTTAAATATATCTTGAACCAATTTGGTCATCAGTTCCTCCATCTGACCACCAAGATATTTACCACTCGCCGACAGCGAGTCCTCAATGAGTTTCCCAATCGGCTCGAGTGAATCTTCTAGCGGATAATAGGCGATAACATCTTCTTCACACTCCTTGAGATATTCAATATGTTTTTCCAGATTATCCGTGTTGATGAACCGCACACGCGAAGTCTCATATGCTTTAATTACTGTTAAATAATGCATTTGTCATCTCCTCTTTTGTCAAAAAACTTTATAATTTAGCCCCGATATGCTATTGTTAAGCGTATGGAAGCCCTTTATCGTAAACTTGTCTGCCTATATCGACAGCATTAACTACGATTTTAAATAATAGCATAAAATAACCAAAATGTCAATAGATATAACCCCAAAAAAGATTCTTTTTGTTTCCCGCCCCATCACTCCCCCTTGGGACGAAGCTAGCAAAAACTTCGCCTATAATCTGGCTAAAGAGATAGCTCATAGTTCGGATTCGCCAGAAATTCATCTGATGACCACTCATACTCAACTGAATTTGCCTGAGAATATCAAACAAGAAGAAATTTATAAGTACAGTGAGAAAGATTTTAAATTTTCCGACAAATTACGCTCTTTATTTTTTCAATTTTTATTTAAAAATTCTTTTGATATCAAACATTATTTTTTTACTCCTACCAAAAGTAATTCTTTCCTCATAAAAAACATTCTCAAAGGCAAAAGTAAAACTATCCAAACTGTGGCCACCTTACGCGAAGATTTATTTAGTGACGGCGAAATAAAAAAGATGATGTTTGGCGACATCATTACCACTTACTCGGATTATGCGAAAAATAAACTAGAAAGTTTAGGATTTACAAATGTTTATAAAATCTATCCCGGCATTGATCTGCATGATTATTATCCGCGAGAAAAAAGTTCTGCAGAATTAAAAAAGGCGGGCTTTACCACAGATAACTTTATTATTAATTTTTCCGGCGAATACATCCGCCTGGGCGCGATGGACACCGTTATTGATAGCTTTATTGAAATCAGCAAGCAAATCCCTGAAGCCAGACTTTCACTAGCTGTGCGCGTAAAAAATGATAAAGATGCCCAGAAAAAAGAAGAGGTGATTACTAAACTTGAAAAAGAAAATATCTTAAATAAAGTTTCTTTTCATGATAGTGGAAGTTATAAAATGAGTGACATCTATAATTTATCTGACATCAGTATCTTTCCAGCGGGCAATATGAAGGGTAAGTTTGATATTCCTCTAGTAGTTGTCGAAGCTATGGCTTGCGCTAAGCCAATTATAATTTCTGACTTGCCAATTTTAAAAGAATTTTCCAGTGATAATAATTCTGTTTCCGTAGAAAAAGATTCTGTTCCGGCCTTAACCCAATCCATTGTCGATTTATACAACAACAAAGAAAAAAGGCTTACTCTAGCAAAGAATGCCCTGGAATTTTCCCACAAAAGCTTCAACATCCATGTCGCTGCTCAGAAATATCAAGAGCTTTATGATAAGTTGTAAAACCACAAAAAATTATTTTCTTCTTGCAAATACGTAGCAGTACTGCGTCTTTTGTTTTTTCTAGACGCCCCACCGGGGCGTCTCTACGTTTTTAATGATAAATTTAAAGAGACGGCATCCGCATTCGCGAACACCGCCTCTGTTTTTCATTTCTCACACCTCCTTATCGTTGAGAAGTACCGTTAATCCCTTTTCAACATAGAAAAAAGTTAGCTTGTTTTTTCCGACAAAAATATTTCTTTCCTCACGATGCTGATCAAATTTTATATTCTCAGAAAATATCTCTCTATTGCCTTGGAGATTCCGAATATATACCACACAGGTCCGTCCCTGTATCCCCTTGAAATGAACGCTCAGGGTCTTCGTTGAATCCAAGTCGATAAATCTCATTTCGCCCGCAGATATTTCCTTGGCAAAAGAACTGGAATTGATAATCAAAACAAAAAGAACTACTAATATAGAAACAAACCTTTTCATAATTTTCTCCTCAAGGATTTTTGAAAAAAGAAAAAATGTTTATGTCTCGTTGGTTTTTTGACCATAATATGTTACCATAAATTAGTAAAAAACCAATGATTCAATATACAATAAAACTAAAATTATGTCAACTAATATTACTAAAAAATCCCAGCATTTACAAGAATTTAAAACCGAAAAAATGTCCGTTCCGGCTCTATTTTTCATGAGCGAGGACCTGCTTCCCGAAGAACAAACCTTTGCTCAGGCAGAAGATATCGCTTCCAACAGCGATACTTTTTTCCACCATACCATAGCCATGCCCGATGTCTGCTCGAAACCAGGCAGAAAAAATGCTTCTGGCACCACTATTGTTTCCGAGAAATATATTTTACCTCAAGTTAATGATTCTGACCCAAACTGCGGAATGCGCTTACTTAAAACCAGTTTTAATGAAGAAAATCTTTCCACCCAAGATATAGATAAATTATTTCAAGAGTTGGTAAAAGTTGTTCCCACCAAAAAATTTGTCGGCACCACTGTCCCATTTGATACTGTGGTGGATATTTGCCGAGGAGGAACTTCCGCCATCATTAAACATTTGGGCATTACTACCAAAAATGAACTGACAAATACTCAATGTGGCGGTAATTTTTTTGGGCGTGAAATGACGCGCCAAGATATTTTTGATGTCATTCCCAAACTTTATCTCCATTTTGCCAAATATAGACTGGGCATTATCGGAGCGGCTGGCAATCATTTCCTTGATTTAATGAAAGTAACTAACATTGTCGACATTGAAGCGGCCCAAAAACTTGGTGTCCAAAAAGGACAGTATCTTTTTATGATTCATACCGGATCTGGAATACTGGGCCAATATACGATGTACACTCACACGGCCAAAAAAAGAGAACACTTATCGCAAGCGCTGATGGTGACTCTAGGAAAACTGACTTTTAATTCAAAAAAGAAAGACGTTTACAAAAAAATGCAAACCGCTATTGAAAAGCACATGCTTAAAGATGATTCTCTTTTAAAATATGATGGAGATGGTCCAGATGGAGAACTTTATATGAACGCTCGTGCAGCCGCTTCTAATTTTGGAACTGCTAACCGTGCTGTCATCACGCACAATATTTCCGAGGCCATTAAAAAATTATTCGGCCGCGATCCAGAAATGGATTTAATTTATGATCTGCCTCATATTTCTATTACCCGAGAAGAACACTTTGGCAAAAATGTTTTCGTTCATCGCAGTAATACTTCTCGCGCATATGGCCCATCCAAAATGTCGCACCATCCTGTTTATAAAGAAACTGGCGAGCCGGCCTTTATTCCCTCTTCTATGGCTACGGATGCTTATATTTGTGTCGGCACCGATAGGAATGCTGAAAGTTTTTATTCCGCCCCTCATGGTACTGGCAAAGGAAAAAATTCTAATGAAGAAGCAATATCAAACAAAGAAGAATTGTTTTCTAAAATGAATAGTAAAGGAATTAAACTCTATAACGCCCAGTCTTCCATTGTGATTAATCAAGACAGCGCTCGTTATAAAAATATTGACCGCGTTATCGAAGGCGTCGAAGCCAACGGTGTCGCGCATGTAGTGGCGAAGATGCAACCAGTGGCAGTCCTAATGTATTAATTCTACAAAATACTAAATTAGCGAAATACGAAAATGAAAACGAAGAAAGATTTAATATATGCCGAAGAATGCTATCAGCTAATGGGTCTTGCGTTTAAAGTTTTTAGGGAATTAGGGTTTGGGCATAAAGAAAGTTTCTATCAAAAATCCCTAGCAAATGAATTTGAAAGTAATAATATTAACTTTACACAGCAGCTACGATGCAAAGTTAAATACAAAGACGAAGAAGTAGGTTTGTATATCTTAGATTTTTTAGTATTTAATAAGATTGTTATTGAATTAAAGCAGAAAAGTTTTATCTCATCAAAGGATATTGATCAACTCTACAGATATCTAAGAGCGACAAATTTAAAACTAGGTTTAATAATTACTTTCACAAAAGACGGAGCGAGGTGCAAAAGAGTTGTAAATATTGGGTAATTGTTTTAATATATATTTCGTAGTTCGCTAATTTCGTATTTCGTAAAACATGAAGATAATAACTATTTCCGGCCTCGACGGCTCTGGAAAGTCGACACAAATTGAAATATTGAAAAACGAATTGGAACGCAATGGTTCCAAGGTTTTTTATTTTCATGCCATTGAATTTAGCTTGGCTGCTAAAATTAACAATTTTAAAAATAAATATTGTTTGATTTGCAGGCTTCTGGGAAAATGCAAAGTTAAAAAAACAGATTCCCGCCTGCACAGGAATGACAACGGGAAAAGTGTAACTAAAGCAAATTTCTTACAGATATTTTTGCGTAAAATATTTTTGCGTCTTGATTTGATACGTTTTAAAAAACTTATTCAGAGATTAGAAAAAGGAGGATTTGATTACATATTATCAGACCGCTATTTTTATGACACAGTGATTAATATCGAATATCTCAGTGGAAACAAAAAAGATGCGATAAATCGTGCCTCTGCAAAAATTTTGAAACCGCACCTATCTATTTATCTCCAAACTGACCCCGAGTTAATTATGAGTCGCGACCGCGTGCCCGACCAAGGTCTGCAATATTTGATAGATAAAAAAAATATATACGATAAGTTTTCAAGTATTTTTGAAATGAAAATTGTAAATGGAAATGGAAATGTGAATGATATACATCAAGAAATTAAGATTTTATTATAATTATTTAGACTATTAATAAAAGATGCTCTACATTGTCATTCCAGAAGATAGATTTTCTAAGCGAGTTTGCGAGCTTTTAGAAAATCATCTATGTGGAATCTCAGTATTAAAAAACGAGATCCCACATAAGTAAATTTCTAAAAGCTCTTCGCCAGCTGGCGAAGAGCTAAGAAATTTTACTTTCTGGGATGACAGAGGAAACATAAATAAAAAACTGCAACTTTTAATTTTTAACTAAAATTATGTCTGCTATCGCCAAATCCGCCCTTTGGGTCACTGTTTCGGAAATTATTTTTAATCTTTCCGGTTTTATTATCCATTCCATTTTGGGTCGTGTTTTGGGACCGGCTGATTATGGGCGCTATGGAATAATTATTACTCTGACTACGATGGTTATTGTGCTTATTAGTAACGGAATTCCTACCGCCATGGCCAAATACATCAGCGAAATATTTGAAACTAATCCTCGTCTGATTTTTAAAATCAAAAAACAGGCTATCATTATTCAAACGATTTTGATTGCTTTCATCACTGCTATTTTTTATCTTTGCGCTCCACTCATTTCTCTTTCTCTCGGAGACTCAACTCTTACTCCATTATTCAGAGTTTCTTCTCTTATTATTCCAGCTTTTGCGGCCGCTTCTTTTTATTTCTCCTACTACACAGGACTTCACCAATTTAATACTCAAGCTACACTAAAGACGGTGCGCTCATTTTTACGAATTATTTTTGTGGTTGGACTAGCTGTTATTTTTGGTTTATATGGATCAATTTCGGGCTATATCATCGCTCCCTTCATCGTTTTTGTGATTGCTTTTTTAATCGATAAATTTATAATTGATAAAAAGATTAAAGAAAAAATTTCTCAACTACCCGAAGATAAAAATCTGCCCGTCGATTTTCCTTGGAAAAAATTAGTCAATTACGGCTGGCAAATTGTGGTTTTCTTTTTGGCCTACGAACTGCTTATCAGTATTGATTTATATTTAGTCAAAGGAATTTTACATGACGATGCGCTAACTGGAGTTTACAATGCCTCTCTTACAGTCGGCCGCATTCCTTATTATATTTTTTATGCTATGACAGTTTTTCTCTTGCCGATGGTGTCGCGAAAAAGTGCCGGCAATAATTTAACCAATGCCAAGGAAATCATAGACAATGCTTTGCGAATCATGCTAATTTTTTTAACTCCGATGGTGATTTTGCTTTCCGTTTACGCGCCTCAAACGCTAGAACTTCTTTATGGAGAAAAATATTTAACCGGCGCCCTTCCAATGTCAGTTTTAGTTTGGGGAGTGGGATTTCTAACTATTTTCTATGTGCTAAGTTTTGCGGCTAATGGTGGCGGAAAAACTCTAATGGCTATGTGGATTTCATTTTTTGGCTTAGCGCTAAATATTATTTTAAACTATATTTTAATAATAAAAATGGGTATTCTAGGCTCAGCTATTGCCACCTCCATCGCGTCCTTTATTGTTATGCTCGCGATGCTTTACTATATCCGAAAACACTTCGGAGCTTCTTTTGATTTTAAGGAAATATTAAAAGTTCTTATGGCTGGCATAATTTTATATGCGCTAGCTCTCTTTATCCCTGCTGGAAAATACAGCTTTATCCTTTGGGGATTAGGCTTATTTTCACTTTACTTGGGGCTATTATATGCCTTAAAAGGAATAGTATCCGCAGATCTGAAAATTTTTACCAAAATTCTAAGGAAAAAATAAATCATTTAATCTCTTATTTACTAATTTTGTTAAGCTGTGTAAAAACTCCTCACTAAGCTGGCAGTATTTTATCTGAAACTTTCTCCACAAAATGGAGAGAGCTTGCCCCGCCTCGGCGGGGGTTATTTTATTCACTACACTAAATTATTTAGCGCGCCGCACAAAATATTTTTGCGGAGAGTGTTTTTGAAATAAAATACTTTTTACCAGCTTAATGAGGACTTTTCTTAAATTTAATTGGAACTTTATTCTAAAAATCTCCTTTCTAAAAAAGAAACTTTATAGAATGGGCAAGCGTTTAAACACACGCTTGCCCAGTTGAACTTATAGATAGGTACACATAGAAGCACCTGGCCCCTCGGCGTCTCCGAGAAGATCTTCAAGTCGCAACTCTCTTACGGCATCGAAGATGGTCCTTTCGGCAATTTCGCCATTGGACCAAATGGCGCGATTTTCATCGCCGTCTATCCAGCCAGCAATAAATGCCGGCTGTTTCATTTTTTCCAGCATCGCTTGGAAGCGTTGCCGGTTATCCTCTTCGGACACTCCGCTGAAATATTTCTCCAGTGAAAGTCCATTGATTGTATTCTCTGTTCGGGCTTTTTCGTAGCCCGAGAGAGAAGTGAAAGTAAATACGTTACCGCCCGAGGTAACGTATCGGATAAACGGCGTTACTCCTTCCCCCTTACGCTCCCCGCAAATTTGAGACCACCCCAGGTGGAGCAGTCCAAACTCCACACTCTCGTAAGCAGACTTTTTCACAAGAACGCTTTCCTTTCTCCACCATCCAGTGGAGTTTTTTGCCGCCTGAGTGAAATGGGCGGCAGCACGAATTTGGAGTCCCTGTGGCCTCCGCGCACTCCATCTGATTTTTACCTCTTGTTCTGGCCACTGGTCACCCATAATTTTTTCAAACATAACTCCTCCTCTCTGCCTCATGGACAGAAAAGTAAATTTTTTACTCCACCAAAGACGAAATGTCTGCGTGGAGCGTTTATTTTGAATCACCCATGCAAGACAATAATATATTTATTGTTTTGCAAAGAGTGATCCAAACAGAGAAACTATGAAATTTTTATCAAAGAACTTTTAACCCCGTCGAATTTATCCCATTGTATAACTGGGATGACTGGAGAACTACTATGAAACTTCGATTTCAAAAATCAAAATTTCAATAATAGTGGCGGAACTAATCTGAACTTTGATGAGTTCTGCCACAGTGAACAAATGGATTTATTAAAAGTTCTTAGTGATCTCGAATTTTGGAAAATTAGAAATCACTAAGGAAAAAAGGGCGGTGTTCTCTGCTGCCATGCAGCAGACATTGTCGCTCTCTCGCCATGTTTTTTTTCCAACCAAAGATAACTCATCTCTGGTTGTTACCACTCTCGTATCCCAGTAACCCTGGGTTATGGGATGTCTGTCTGAACAGACGTGACTAGTAGACTTTCCGTCTAACAGAAAGCCCACCTCTATTACCAGACCGTTTCGCAAAACAGCTTTTTTGGACTCACAGTCAAAACTGACCGGAGTCAACTTGTTTCTGGTGTTTTGCCATGATCCAGGATCGAACCATGACTCCTCGTAAAGCTCAATCTCTTTAGATTGAGTATTAATATTTGCAACAACTCCATAACCTGACGACATAATACCCTCCCATTTATTTTGATTTCTTGCTCCATCACAAATGATATATCTATGTGGAGCGTTTGATTTGAATCACTCCCGTAAAACAACGATACATTTATTAATTCAAAAAATAAGAAATTACAAAATTTTTATCAAAGAACTTTTACCACTATGAAACTTCAATTTTAAAAATCAAAATTTCAATAATAGTGGCGAGATTCATTAGAACTTTATAAATCTCGCCGGGTGAACTTATCTCCGCCTTAACTTCTCAATGTAAGCAAAGATGATAGTTATCGGTCCAAACATCGAACCGATTATTCCTCTGAAAAACATAGAAGAAAAAAATGCGATGGCATTGGAATATTCCAATGCGCCACTATTTATTTTTGCTACCATGTCATACATGGCAGCAGAAATTCCCATAACTGCCCAAATAGCAGCCAGAACGACCAAAAAATCTTGCATGGCAACCTCCATCTTTAGAATGTTTACTTCACACAAACAAAATTGTCTGCGTGAAGCGTTTATTTTGAATTGCCCATGTGAAACGATAATTTTTTGTTGAAATTACTCATCTCGCATAAAGGCAATCCAAAATATTTGGAGAAACTATGAAATTTTTATCAAAGAACTTTGATATCCCTCCGCCTTGCTCAAGATAACATCTCTCTGTTGTCTTAATATCCTGAATCAAGTTCAGGATGACAAGAAATTTTATCAAAGAGATTTTTGCATCCGAATAGGTGTTCAGTCTATTAGGTGCAACTGATCTCTTTCCGAAAAAAGGATTTAAACCCCCTCTCAGTCTCCCCCTTGATTACAAGAGGGAGAGGTTATTTTAATCAGGTGATTGTGATGTCTTTTCTTGGAAGTGTTTCGCTTAATTATAAGTAAAACATCTTACTCAATACTTAGAAGTGATTCCGAAAGGATATATCGTTCATATATCGACTTTCCCTGTCGCATCCAATCTGATTGAACGATTTTAGACATATAATTCAGATTCCTATCTTCTAGCTTTACTCTCTCCATGCGACCAATGCTATAGTTCGCAAAAGTAAACTCCATGAATCTGTTTTACAAAGTCTTAGTTTTAAATGTTCTAGCTAAGATTTTATTGTCTAGACAATATTTATCTTAACAACATAGTATAGCATGTCTTGATAGATTTGTCAATAGTTTAGTAACAACTTAAGCTTAATCTAGTATATTTTTATATATTTTAAGCATTTTTTCCTTATTTTATAACTTATTTTTGTCATATTTTTATTGACAAATTGATAATATTTTGCTATAATAGATTTAAATAAAACATAAATTATGCCTTTGCCCCTCCACCTCTTTGACCGCGTGTCGCTTTAGCTTTAGCGGTGGCGCAAGGGGAGGTTGGAAGGGGGGTGAATAAAAACACAATTTACATATGGAAAATATTATACTAAAACAACTCGGCTTAAATAAAAATCAGATACTAATTTATGAATATCTGCTTGCAAATGGCGCGCAAAAAGCTAGTATTATAGCCAAAAACACCCCCCTGCAAAGAGGGGTGGTTTATAAAACCCTGGACGATCTAATTGAAATGGGGATTATAGAAAAAAATGAAGAAGAAAACGCTATTGCTCATTTTACCCCTCTTCATCCCAGTACGCTCAAAAGCCTAGCCGAAAGTAAAATTCGAACGGCTCAAAACACTTTTAATCATTTGGAAAGCGAAATTGGCTCTTTGGTATCAATGTATAATTTAGCTAACAACAAGCCTGGCATTGAATTTTATGAAGGGATTGATGGAATTAAAAAAGTTTTGGAAGACACGCTAAAAAGCAAGACGGAAATTTGCTTATTCCTTAATAGAGATGCTTTGCAAAAAGAAGAGATGTTTCATGAAATAAATGAAAAGTATAAAGTTAGAAGAGAAAGGGCCGGAGTCAAGAAAAAAATCATTCGTGCTGGAGCTAAATCACTAGGTGACGAAGAGCAAAAAAAGGAATACCAAGAGATTACCGAGATCCGTTATTTTGAAAAAAATATCTCACCTTTCAAGTCGTCCATTCAGATTTATGACAATAAGATATCCTATCAAATTATTGAAAATGGCCAGGTCGTTTCTATTATTATAGAAGATCGCAATATTTATGAAATGAACAAGGCTTGGTTTGAGTATATGTGGGAAAATAGTGAGAGATAGTTCAAGCTGCTTTTTGGAGTTGATTTTTAGCTGGCAATAACATATCTAGATACTCTACGCCATCATTTTCTTTGTGTGTTCCAATAATTAAAAATCCTTTCTTTTGATAATTACTGTTAGCCGGATTATCCTTTCTGGTTTTGATCTTAATATCATACTCTCTAGAAACTTTCTCTAAGGTAGATCCAATGAAATAATCACCTACAGACAAGCCTTGTACATCTTTACTAACATTCAAAGATCCTCCATAAACTTCTCGCTTCGATATCGGAGCAAAGCGACAAAAGGCGATTATTTCGTTTTTATACTTCATCACATAAACAGTCTGGCCTTCCAAGTCATCAATTTCTGCCTCAAAGTCCTTTAATACTCTTTCATAGGCCACTGGGTTTTCGGCGAAGATGTCTTTATAATTATCGCTAAAAATTTTAGTTAGTTTATCTTTTTCTTCTTGAGTCAGGTTGTTTCTCTTTGTTATGGTTTTTTCTTCTATTTTAAGGTCCTTGATAATCTCAAAAACAATCTCCATGCCATCATCTTTAGCTGATTTCAAAGTGGCGGTAAAAATCTCCACTTCGCCTCTGATACTATCTAATTTTGTATAAATTTTTTCTAAATCCAGATCTTCATCCGCGCAAAGACTTAACAAGACTTTTCCTCGTCGCAAAAGATGCTCAGCAATTTTTTGCGCTTTGTCTTTGTCATTTATATTGAATTGCTCTGCTAAATATTCTCCTGATTTTTGAGCATAATCGACTAATTCGGCGTATTTAGTGAAAATAGCGTCAGCTGTAGATTGATCAAATTTTTCTCCGATTTTAAGAATTTTTTCGCCCATCTCTTGTCCATATTCAAGGGAAAGAAAAGCCCTAAGTCCGTTAAGCTTATAATTTTTAGCAAATTGCATGAATCGTTGGTCTTTTTCCATCACGCCTGAATCATATTCCATTTCTGCGATCTGTAGTTGTTCTCTCCAGCTTAAATTGTGGATGCCTACGCCTGCTTCGGCAGACAGTTTTTTAGTTACTTGATGGACATAGTCGTAGCGGGCCAAACCGGAAAGCCTTTCGGCATATTTTTGAGGACCTTCTCCTTTTTTTTGAGGGATGATTGCGCTGGCAGAATATTTCTCTAAGCGCTGAGAAATTTCTTTTTTTCCAATTGAGGTGCGCGCGGAAAGATCGGCATTGGAGAATTGTTTATCCTCATTTTTACTCGTAACAACTTTCTTTTTCGCTTCTTTTTCTTCATTGCTCAAGAGGTCGAAAGTATAGACAAGCTCTTCCCGGCCGTTATGCATTTTGACGATTCCAGCCGATTTATTATCCAGAATGACGACTTTGATATTTTGGATAGGGATCTTTTCTTCGCCGTCTATGAAATAGTTCCGGCCGATATAGTATCGGACAGAATCTATCATGACAGAAAATGGCTTTTCAGGATTGGAAGAAACGAATTCCTTTCGGCTTATTTCTCCCCCAATGTCGTTAGTAATAGTTTCAAAATCGGTGAGTTTTATGAGTCCGCTTTCTAGCAAATTAGGGCAATGCATTATCAGTGTCCTTGTTATGCTGTTATTGTCCTTGGTGCTTAAGTATCCCAATTCTCTTAATTTTGTGGCGGTAATTTTTTTAAAAACATTCATTGTTTTATCAAAAATCATAAGCTCTCCATTTTCATTCCGATGTCCTCGCAACTTTCTGAATATTTCAGTGGCTAAGAAAAGTTCTTTTCCTCCAATAATATCTCCATTCTTAGCTTCTGTGTCAATCTTTTCCCAGGGGACTTGAGAATACAATTCCCAAGGATCAAGAGCATAATTCTTCTCTTTTATTTTGTTTTCATCAAAAGCATCTTTTGCGCTTGCAGGGATATTGAAAAGTGGAATTTCATGAGCCCCTCTTCCTTCTTGCAAGGCTTTTTCGTATTCATCCTTGGGAATAATTTCCATGCCTTGCAATAATTCGAAAGCTACTCCAGGAGAAAATTTAGCATGATCCAATCCTATTCTTTTATTTACATTTCTTTTCCATAAAGCTGGATTTTTTAGGGCTTCAATATCTGCGACAGTGTGTCCATTTATTGTTTCAAAAACACTTTCGCTTTCTAAAATCCGAAGAACCTTCTCTTGAGGAGAAAGGATTTTTTTAGTTTCTTTAGAGGTTTCGGTTTTATTTGCAGTTTCCTGGATAGAGGCTTTATGAGGAGAGGTATTAATTTCAAAAGCAGAATCATTTCCAAATTCTTTCATAAAAAATAATCTCAAAATTATGTTTTAATTATACATCACCTCGGTCCAAACCCCAAAATTTAATTCCCTTTATTTTTTCCTGTTTTTTCGCTATACTAAGAATCATAAAGCATTTTAGCACGTTAGCATATTAACACTTTAACAATAAGGCATTTGAGGTCATCCGTAGCTAATCATTTAAAAAATTTACTTCAAACTCTCGGTACATGTCATCTCGAGTGGAGCGATAGCAGAACCGAGAGATCTAAGTCAATAAATTTAATTGAGATTTCTCCACTTCTAAATTTTCGAGTACAAAAATTTATCCGGTCGAAATGACACTCTGTATTGTTCTATTCTCAAAATCATAAATTATCACATTTCTAAATTCCCCTAAAATTAAATTACACTTTATGACTTTATTTAGAAAAACTGAATATAAAACACTTTCAATAATCTCAATTATTTTAGCTTTAAATTCTTATTTTTTCATCGAACGCAAATCCACTAACGCTTTTCCTCTAATTTTTGATAATATTAAAATTCATTATTTAATTTATATCATTTGTATCAGCGGGATTATTTGGATTATTTGGAAGTTTTTAAAAAATGAAAGTATAGCACAATTAATCAAAAAATTTCTTCTGATATCTATTCCCACTGAAATTGTTTTTATTTGGGGACTTTATATAATTCACGATGAAACCAAAGCGCATTTTTTGTTTTATTTTATTACCGGGCTTTATTTGGTGATTTGGGCTTTATTTTTCATTGAAACCAAAAACAATTTCGCCCTTAGAGAAAAAACTAAACCCCTAAAGTGGCTTAGAAATCAAGGCGCATCAATTCTTTTGCTATTATTTTTATCTCTTTCTATATTTGGTTATTTTGGCACCAAAGATATCGCTAATTATGCTGGGGTAGATGAACCTCTCTGGACACTCGACAGAATTCCCTATTTTTGGAAAAATGTGGGCGAAATGGACTGGAAAAACACCTCCATTAGTGATAAGCCCGGAATTACCGTGGTTATTCTTTCTGGATTAGGATTGCTAGACCATCCTGTGAGTTATCATTACGATGACAAAAAAGAACTTGGCAGTTTTGTCGCCCAAAAAGATATTTTTACCATAAACAAAGATTTCCGCTTGCCATTAGTTTTGTTTTGCCTACTTTCCTTAATACTATTTTATATTTTTATCCAAGAATTGCTGGGCAAAAAAGTGGCTCTCCTATCCACAATTCTTATCAGCACCTCGCCAATGTTAATCGGTATGAGCCGAATTATTAACCCCGATGCAATTCTTTGGGTTTTTGCCCCTCTGACAATTTTAGCCTACTTAATTTTCCTTAAAAAAGAAACTCGTTTTTGGCTCTATACATCTGGGATTTTATTAGGACTCTCTATTTTAACTAAATACGTCGCCAACATCCTCTATATTTTCTTTTTCGGCTTAATCTTTTTGGAATACTTATTTAAAGACCATCAAGAAAATCTTTCTCAATATTTAAAAAAATCTTTTATTCAATTTTTCTCCGTTATTTTAATTTCGCTGGTTACTTTTTTCCTCTTGTTTCCGGAAACTTGGATAAATCTAGAAAAATTGTTTACAGGAACTATCTTAAGTCAAGCTTTTATCACGATTGCTCCGATTTTTATTGCTTTAGCCCTATTTTTAACATTTGATACTTTTGTGTTAAAAAATAAAATTACTGGACCTATTTTAAATTTTTTCTTTAAGAATAAGCGCTACTTGATACTTATTTTATCTGGATTGTTTTTATTGTTTATCATTTTTACTTTTCTAAATACTTATTTAAAAATGCAATGGGTTGATTTTGAAGCAATTCTAAGCTCTCCTAAAACTTCTTATCGCCTTAATTCATTTCTGGCTATTTTTAGTGCCAATTTTTATCCTCTCATTTTTGCCTCTCTGCCAATTGTTATTTTTGGATTATTTGCTACCTTATTTGCTATTTTTAATAATGTAAGACTTACACGTTTCACCCTCTCCCCCTCTCTGAGGGGGAGAACTAAAGAGGGGGTGAGGGAAAAATATCAACCAAAAGCCATCAAAATAATTTTTTATTTCATTAGCTTTATATTATTATATTATTTTGCAACCACCTTTAATGAAGTGGCTTCTACCATTCGTTACCAAGTAATTCTTTATCCGCTCCTTTTGATAATTTCTGCCCTTGGAATTTACAACCTTATTGGAATTATAAAATACAAATACAGTTTTGAAATAATTTCACTTACTTTATTGATCATAGGAAGCATTACTCTTTTTAATATTAAATCTCATTATCTCGGCTACGCCTCTTTTTTATTACCCAAAGATTACATTGTTGATGTTAAAGATATGGGCGACGGCTCCTATGAAGCTGCTCAATATTTAAATTCTTTACCTGAAGCCAAAAATTTATTTGTTTGGACTGATAAAAACGGGGTTTGCTCTTTTTTTGTTGGTAAGTGCGATTCTTTTTATGATTCGTTATCTTTTAAAAATAGTCCTGCTATAGATTATTTCGTCATATCTTCCGGCAGAAAAAGTAAAATTTTAAATGTAACCCAAAATAAAAGTTCTCTTCCGTATGATTTTGAAAAAATATATAATTCCAAAGAAACTGAATTTTCTCTTTTCATTGGTAATCGGCAAGGCAACTATGTTAAAATATTAGAAGCGGAAGATTTTAAGAAATAATATATCCTATCCCCACTCGAGGAAATCCCTTAGGCTCTAAGAGCCCTATAGGGCTCTTAGAGCCTAAAAACATATGCTGAAAAAACAAGAACGAATTGTGACTCTTTTAATTTTATTTATTTCCGTAATATCTTTTTTTTCTTTTGGTTTTTATCATTTGGGGAAATTTGAAACCACTGACGAACACCTTTGGAAATATGACCGCATCCCGCAATATTGGAAAGCCCTCAAGGAAAAAAATTGGGAAGAAACTTACATCAACGATAAACCAGGGGTGACTGTCGCACTTATCTCTGGCGCAGGCCTGTTAGTCGAGCCCGATCCAAAAGCAAATCAATATCTGCCAGCTAAAAATGCAACCGAGGGAAAATTATTTGAACATTATAATTATCAACAATCAGAAATAACCAATTTCAGATTCAGATTGCCAATTTTAATATTTTCCAGTCTCTCTTTATTGGCTTTTTTCTACCTTATCCTTAAAGCATTTGATTCCCATCGCGTTGCTCTTCTGTCTACAATCTTAATCGCTACTAATCCAATTCTTTTGGGTATTTCCCAGATCATAAACCCCGACAGCTTTTTTTGGATTTTTGGCGGACTTTCTGTGGCAGCTTATTTGGCCTATCTCAATACTCAAAAAAGAAAATTTTTAATACTCTGCGGATTAATTACCGGCTTTGCGCTTCTCTCTAAATATACCGCCTTTATGCTTTTTTTCTTTTTTATCTTGAGTGCTCTGGGAAAAATAATTTTTCAAAAAGAAGATTTAGCCTTAAAAACAAATTGGCAAACACTGGCTAGATATTTTTTGGGTATAGGTTTTATTTTTGTTATTTCAAATATTATTTTTTCCATTTTTTTACCCGCTACTTTCGTAAAGCCCGAGTATCTATTCAAGGGAATATCCCAATTTCTAAATTTAAAAATTATTTTGGTTGGGATAGGTTTATTTTTAGGATTTTTTGCTTTAATCACTTGGAAAAAAAATATAATTGGACAAATAACCCAGCAACTCTCTAAACAAAAAAAATATCTGGTTCTTCTTCCTCTTGCCTTACTTTCTGTCTTAATCCTGATTTCTCTGCTTAATGTTTGGACGGGTCAAATAATTTCGCCAGTAAACGAATTGCGCGATTTAGCTTATATAAATGAGCCCAAGGAGTTTAATTTTAAACCTCTAATGGACAAAAAAAACGGCTCTATCCTTAATAATCCTCAATTATATTTAATGGAAGCCTATCCTTTTATTTTTTCCATCTCTCCGTTTTTAATAGTTTTAATATTTTTTTCTACTATCCTAGTTTTGAAGGGAAAAATTTCTCAGAAAAGTTACACGGTTTTATTTTCACTTTCAATCTTTATTTTGTTTTATTTTTTCTCCACCCTTTTGGCTAAAATAGTAACCAATGCTAGATATTCTATTATTCTTTATCCACTAATCGCTATTATGGGTGGGATTATCATTCGTGAATCCCTTAATCTTTTTAAGTTGAAAACTTTTAAGCATTTTATTATCACCGTTGCAGTTATTTTTATTTTGAGTATTATATCCCTTTGGCAAAATAAACCTTTTTATTTCAGTTATACCAGTTTTCTCTTACCACAAGAATATACTATCCATGATTCTTGGGGTCATGGGGCTTATGAAACCGCTCAATACCTAAACTTTCTTCCTCAAGCAAATGATTTAGTTATTTGGTCCAATAGCGACACGGTTTGCAGATTTTTTAAGGGCAATTGTTTAAAAAATCGAAAAATAGATCTGTCAGTTATCCAGCCTGATTATTTTGTTATATCCAAAAGAGGAGCGTTAAAAGATAAGAACCATTTCGTCTTAGAAAATAACCCCAACCCGCAAAAAGACGCTCAATCTTATTTCGAAAATCTAGAAACTAATTATGTCTGGCAGATAATTATCAACAATCGCTCCGATAATTATATAAAAGTTATAAAATTTTAGGAACTACTCACTTAAGTGTAATCTCTCACTTACCCCTAGGGCAAAAGTGGGTCTGTCTTTGCGAGGATAATTTGTACTCAAATTATCCGTGGCAATCCAGGAATGTATTAGATTTAGATATGTTTTGAAAAACTGGACTGCCACGCAATTTGAGAGTACTCAAATTACTCGCAGAGAACAAGAAGGAACAAAGATATGAGTGAGTGGTTAGTAAGGAATTACGTTCAATCTACTATAAATATTAAATTCAATAATTAAAAATATGAACCGTTTAAAAAATATTTTCGACGATAAATTCGTCGGATTTTACTTATCCTTAAAAATAACAAAATCGATCTTAATACTTGTAATAATTATAGTTATTGGAGCTTTTTTAAGACTCTACGATTTTAATGATCTTTTGCGCTTTAATAATGATCAGGTCCGAGATGCTCAAATCATCGACGCCATGCACTCTGGCGAAAATTTCCCGCTTTTTGGACCTAAAGCGGGAGGGACTAAATTTAATCTGGGTGGAGCTTTTTATTATTTAGAATATCTATCCGGCGCTATTTTCGGATTTTCTCCAGCAGGAATTGCTTTTTTTATCCCCCTTCTATCAATAGCTTCAATTTATTTATTTTATTTATTATTTAAAAAAATATTTTCTATCAATATCACTCTAGGCTTAACATTTTTGTATGCTATTTCTTTTTATGCCATTAAATATTCTCATTTTGCTTGGAATCCCAATGTTATTCCTTTTTTTATCTTAGCTTTTTTGCTTCTTTTGAGCAGGATAGTTAGCCAATCCAATCAAGACGCGATAAATCGCGCCTCTACATATCTTGATTTTATTTTTCTGGGAATAATTATTGGCATTAGCGCCCAACTACATACCACTCTTTTAATTTTAATGCCCCTTATGACCCTTTTAACTATTTTGTACGCTTATTTTAAAAAAATAAATATTAGCTTAAAAAATATTTTCTTGCTTATCTTTTTTTTCATCCTGATAAACATCCCTTTCGTTTATGGAAATTTTTTAGACCATGGCGAAAATCTTAGGGAATTTTTAGCCGGCACTAGCACCAAAACTGGCGCTAGTCTATCAATTGTTAAAAACACGGCTGCAGATATTAAATTTTTCTTGCAAGGAAGTAGTTATTATCTAACGGGGATTGAGCCTCAAAAAAATTGGAGTAACGTCATAAAACTAATCAAATCTCACAATTTAACAGAATTATCTCTTTTTGTCTTTTCCTTAATTATATTTTTTGGAGGAATTTACCTTCTCTTTTCTAAGAAAACACAAGCTAACCGCCGGACTATTGCCAATGATACAATTTTAATCTTAAGCACCTTCACCCTGCTAGCTTTTTTATTTTTTCTTCTTATCGGCAATGAATTAAATTTAAGATTTTTTATTATCCTTTCTTTTTTGCCCTATTTATTTCTAGGGGCAATTAGTCAATACCTCTCTGAAAAAATAAATTCTCTTCAGATAAAGGCAATTCTTTTCCTTTCAGTGCTAGCTATCTTAATTTTTTCAAATTTAAATATGTTTACCAAAACTTATAACTTAAATAATTACCGCGCGCCCCAAAGCGCCTATGGCGGGATTAGCTTAGGAGAACTGAATGAATTGTGCCTAAAGATGGATAACGCGCTAAAATCAAAGCCTGGCGCTTCACAGACAGCCTTTATCGATTCATTTGAGTTTAAAAGATCGCTAACATACGTTTGCGCAAAAACGAACCTTGCATTGGAAGAATTCTCCAGCGGAGAACTCATTGGCGCTCAATTATTTTTCGTAATCGTAGAAAATGAAAACATAGAAAAAAATATTCAAAAATACACCAATAGTTTTAAACTTGAAAATTCTCAAAAAATAAAACGCTTTACGCTTTTAACTTTTAAATCTATTCAATAAATTTCCATAATTCGCATATTCTCCCGCCGGAAACGCTCGTAGCAACTACGGACGAGTATTTGATTCACCCGCCACGTGATAAAAAATTTATTTTTTGTTTTACGTGGTAATTTGTAGGGAACAAAAAACATCCTTCAAAGAAAGATGTTTTTTTACCCACTCAAGTGCCAGCTAACTTAACTTTTAAATTAACAAACACCTGACAAGGTTATGGAAACCAGGCGCTGAACGCCGAATATATAAATAAAGTGGCTTGAGCGCCTGGTGTTTGACATGTACCAACATGTAAACCGGAAATCCCCTAGCCCGGGTGACAGGCAATCAGTGATTATGGGAATGCATGTATTTTGTGTACATACTTGTTATCCTCTACTTTTCTCTGGGACGAACCCTTTTTTAAAGAACTTTATTTTTCTTTTTATTTTTATTTTTAGAAAAATTTTATTAGTCCCACTCAATTAACGATTTTATCCCAAACTTAGTGGGACTAATAATTTTATTTTTTTGTTTTTATTTTTATTTTTTTTGAAGTATGTTTACTTCTTTTTTGATGCATGGAGAATAGTAGAAGAAAACTTGAGCTGTTTTAGGAAAAACCGCTAAAATTTTCTTCTACCAGATAACTTTTTTATTCATTTGTCAATGTGCTTATATCACTACAATACAATTATAACAAAAAAATGGCCCGTCGTCAATTTTCACTCTCCAAAACCCTTATTTCAAGCCTCGTATCCCCCTAAATGAATTTTTATAAAAAATATTCTCAAAAATAAACAAATTTTAAATTAAAATTATGATATTTTTTAAACAATTTATACACAACTTATCCACAGGTTGTTAAAAATGCCTTAATTTTCCGAAGAAAAAATATCAGTTTTGCTCTCTGCTTCCTTAGATAATTTGTCGATAATCAATCTTCCACTCTCCTTATTGGTAGCAACCATGAGATAATCACCCACCACAGCGTAATCTAATGATAAATCTAGACTTTTATTCAAATTGACATATCGAATGATATTGCCATTATAGTTGCTCTCGCCAAACTTACTAGCTGAGATATTTTCGGGCTTAGCATATGTAAACAATGCTTCTATATTTTTAACTAGGGTTCTTTCGTTTTTAACTAAGTTTGTTTTTAATAAATCTTTATTTTTTGTACCCACAACAACGCTAACTCTTTTTATGTCTTTATTTTTGTATAGAAATAAAGAAAAATTATCTGGGGATAGGTTATTTACAACATTAGGACTCAAATATATTTTAAAATTATCAATAAAATTCTTAAATAAAATCGGCTTATTATTCTTATCTACTACTAAAAACTCCAGTTGATTGCCACTATATTTTTCCATTTCTATAAATTTTCTTTCAATTATAGATTTAATTCCAAGTTGGTCAAATTCTTCATCATTCACAACCATAAAATTAACTTTATCGGAAAATCCACTTTTATCATCCGCTAAGTCCTTTATGGCATTAGTAGAATTATTCTCTGGATTAGCACTGCTCTTCTTGTTTGAATCCGCAGTTATCCCTGATTTAGAGATATCATTATCTTTTTCATCTCTCATAAACCAAATGTAATATCCGCCCGCACCAAGCAATAAAATTATTACAAAAATTATCCCATAAATAAAGGTACTACTTTTTTCATTAAGTGTTTCAAAACTCGCCATATCCGCATTTTTAACACTTGGGGGAGCTTCCGTCTCTGCAGTAGGTATATGCGGATAACTATTTAAATTTTTTGGCATAGTGCCCGATCTCGCCCCTATATTATCTGCTTCTTTGGATAAGCCGTCACTTGCTTTATTTTCTAAATTATTTTCTACGTTGATAGCAACAGTCTTACTCAGAAATGGGCTACCTTCTTTGTTATAATCCTCTGCTATTCCATCACTGCTCTCTTCTATGGCATTATCATTTTCACCCAAAAGATCTTTTTTCATGGTGTGGAATTTCACTGATTCTAAATATTCATTTTCAGATTTTGTTTTGTTATTATTTTTATTGAACATATTTAAGAAGTAATTTTTTATATACTTATATTATAACATTTTTCACTTATTGCCAAATAAAAAACATAGAACATTAAAACAATCGAGCATTAAAACACTAGAACTCAATTTATTAGCCCAATAAAAAGCGATTCACTTGCGAATCGCTTTTTAAAAAATAATTTTAAGTTTTATTTCTTTGCATCTTTCATGGAGAGATTTATCCTGCCCATTTTATCAATTTCTTTAACTTTTACCATCACCATATCTCCTACTTTAACCACATCATCAACTTTATTGACACGTTGCTCTGATAGCTCTGAAATATGAATTAATCCATCTTGACCTGGTAACAATTGAGCAAAAGCTCCAAAATCCATTATTTTAACTACTTTAGCATTAAAAATTTCTCCAGCCTTTACTTCTCGGGTAAGATTTTCCACCCATTCCCTAGCTTTATCGGCAGAAACTTGATCTGGAGAAGTGATGAAAACTAGTCCGCTGTCTTCTATGTCAATTTGCACTCCAGTTTCGTCAATAATTTCATTGATAACTTTTCCACCGGGTCCGATTACTGAACGAATTTTATCTGGGTTGATTTGAAGGGTAATAATTCTCGGTGCGTAAGGAGACATTTCTTTTCTCGGTTCAGCTATTACCTTGAGCATTTCTCCCATTATAAACATCCGACTTTCTTTAGATTGAGTCAAAACATTTTTTAACATTTCAATTGTTACACCATCTACTTTTACATCCATTTGTAACGCAGTTATGCCCTTTTCTGTTCCAGCTGCTTTAAAATCCATATCCCCGTAATGATCTTCCATTCCTTGAATATCACTTAGAACTTTAAATTCATTATCATTTTTGCCCACAATTATTCCCATCGCAATTCCACTCACCGGTCTTTTTATCGGTACCCCAGCATCCATAAGAGATAATGTTGAACCACAAGTAGAGGCCATTGAAGAAGAACCATTTGATTCAAGCACTTCGGAAACCAAAAGCATCGTATAGGGAAATTCTTCTTTAGATGGAAGAACGGGAATTAAAGCTTTTTCAGCTAGCGCCCCATGTCCAATTTCTCTTCGGCCCGGTCCGCGCATAAACCTAACTTCTCCCACAGAAAAAGGAGGGAAATTATAATGATGAATATATCTCTTTTTCATATCCACCTCCATAGTATCAATTATTTGTTCGTCTCCTGGAGATCCTAAGGTTGTCACAGTCAAAGCTTGAGTTTCACCCCTAGTAAAAAGTCCAGTCCCATGAGTTCTTGGTAAAATCCCTGTTTGAATAGTAATTTTTCTAACTTCTTTAAGACCTCTACCGTCGGGGCGTTTATCGCTCTCGATAATATTTTTATGCACCATTTCATCGCAAACTTCATCCAATATAAGATTGGCAATATCTTTTCTTTTATCAAAATCTTCGGGATGATTTTCTTTAATATATTCTAACACTTCATCTTTTATTTCGCCCACGGCTTTTTCCATTTCCTTCTTTTCTTTTATGTACAGAGCTTGCTCAAGTTTTTCAGTTGCAAAAAGATCTTTAATCTTCTTTTCAAACTCGGCATCTCCCTGAAGAAGAGCTGGCTCGGATTTTTCTTTGCCCGACTCTTTTTGAATATCTTTTATAAATTTAGCTATTTTAGACAAAGCGTTTTGTCCGAATTCAAAAGCTTCTAGAATGTCTTCTTCTGGAATTTCCTTAGCGGCCGCCTCTATCATATTGGTCTTATCTTCAGTTCCAGCAATTACCAAATTTAAATCCCCATCCTTAAGATCCCCATTAATTGGATTGAGCACTAACTCACCATTAATCTTTCCTACCTTGACTGCTCCAATTGGACCATTCCAAGGAACATTGGAAATAGAAAGCGCTGCTGAAGCTGCAATAATAGAAACTATATCCGGATCATTTTCCCCATCAATAGAGAGAACTGTTATTATAACTTGCACCTCATTTCTCATTCGACCATTAAATAAAGGCCTGATTGATCTATCAATCATTCTTCCTGTCAAAACAGCATCGTCAGAAGGACGTCCTTCTCTTTTAATAAATCGGGATCCCTTTATTTTTCCCGCAGCATAATAGCGCTCTTCATAATCCACCATCAAAGGGAAATATCCCATATTGCTAGCTGCACCAGTTTTCATAACCGCTGTAGCCAGAACTACTGTGTCTCCATAGCTAACTTTTACAGCTCCGCTAGCTTGTTTAGCTAAAACTCCGGTTTCTATGCGAAGTTCTCGACCTCCAATTTGGAGAGTCCATTTTTTCTCTTCCATATTTTATTTATGATTTTGAAAGAATCTTGAAACAAGGAATTTAAAATAATTTTAAACTTACACGATTAAATTCATATTCGAGTTATTAGAACGTAATTGGAGTATTAGAGTCGCTATTGAAAATATAAATGCGACTCGAATAATTCGAATAAGCACACAAATAACGCTAATGGATAAAATGCGTAGATTATGTAAAATTATTACAAATTTCAGGTTTCAAGTGTAAGTTTCTTCCAAAATCAAATTTATTAATTACTAATTAACTTCTTGTACTATAGTTCAAATTTGTACATTTGTCAAAAAATAAAAACACATTTTTTAGGTGCGCTCTTATACAAAAAAAATATTCAATTTAATCATCTTTTCCTGTATTAAGCGGGAGCGACCGGACTCGAACCGGCGACCTATTGCGTGACAGGCAATCGCTCTAACCAGCTGAGCTACGCCCCCGTTTCATGTATCATACAACATGAAGCATACAGCAAATTAAAAAGATTTGTTCTATGTTTCATGCTACATGTTTATATATTTTTGTACCAGGAGAGAGATTCGAACTCTCGACCTCAGGCTTATGAGTCCTGCGCTCTAACCAACTGAGCTATCCTGGCATTTTAGCATTTAGTATAAAGTATTTTGAATTTAGTATTCAAAAAAACTTGATACAAAATACAAAATACTTAATACCAGATACTCCTGCTCATTACTTGTTGCGGGGGCCGGATTCGAACCGGCGACCTCCTGGTTATGAGCCAGACGAGCTGCCAGACTGCTCTACCCCGCGGTGTAAAATTCGCTTTATTTTAAAACACTTATCAAATAATATTACACTTTACTCTCGTTGTCAATAAAACGTAAACAAAACAGTCTTGTCAAAACAGTCTTAAATAAATCCAGCTATTTAATGTTGTCCATTAAGCCGTACATTGGTTGTAACATCGCGATAGCAAAAAAACCCACGGCAATTCCCATAAACAACATCAAAACCGGCTCGACTATGGAAGAAATATTTTTCGTCACTTGGTTTACCTCGTCTTCGTAAAATTCAGCCATTTTAATCAAAATCGCTTCTGTCTCTCCGGTTTGTTCTCCTACCTCAATCATTTGCTTGACCAAAACAGGAAATATTTTCTCATTTTCACCGATAACCTTGCTTAAATCTATTCCTTTTTGAAGTTGCTTTATGCTATCTCTCAATGCCTTTTTATAATAATAATTAGAAAGAGTATTGGCAACTATTTTTAGAGCATCTAAAGATGTTACTCCGCTTTTCAACAAGGAACTATAAATTCTAGAAAACCTAGCACAATTTGTTTTTATAACTATATTATTAATAGCGGGTAATTTTAAAGAAATAAAACTTATAGCTTTCTTTCCCGCTTTGGTCTTCATAGCCAATCTCAAGAAAATAACAAAGACAATCATTGCTATTAAAACAATAACACTATGCTCCTTGAACAAATCACTCATGGCTATTATGAATTGCGTGCTTTTGGGAAGTTCCACATCCATATCCTTGAAAACTCCAGTCATCTGGGGAAGCACATAGGTGAGCATCAAAATAGCCACTCCTGTCATTGCAACCATAATAACAGCTGGATACATGAGCGCTCCTCGTACTTTACTTAAAAGGGCGTGTTCTTTTTCTAACTGAACTGACACTATGGTCAAGGTTTCATCCAAATTACCGCCAGTTTCTCCAATTTTTACCATATTCACAAAAAGTTCGCTAAAAACACTGGGATATTTTGCCATTCCATCTGAAAGATTTTTTCCTGCTTTGATATCCTCATAAATAGCTAATAAAATCTGACTGAATTTTTTATTTTTTGTTTGATCAGCCAAATTCCTTATCGACTTTGAAACCGTCAAGCCCGAGCTTATCATCACACTCAAATTTCTAGCAAACATCATTTTGTCCTTAAGGGCAATTTTTGTAAATCTATCCATAAAAGCTACCCTTACTTTTCCATCATCATCTTCCATTTCCCTGACCGAAGTAACCAAAAAACCATCCGCTTTTAATTGCTGAGCTATTCCTTGTTCATCTTTAGCGACTAATTCTCCGGTTCTTACTTCACCGTCATAATTCTTGGCTACATAAAGAAATTTTGGCATACTTTTTTATTTGTTTTTATTTTTATGACTTACACATTTGAGCTACTGCAATCTTAGTTTATGAAAAATATTATTTTTTTGAACTGCCCGCTTCGCCATAGCTTTAGCGAGGCGAGCCGTGCTACTGCGAAAGGCGAGAAAAAATGATATTTTTCAGAAACGTATTAAACAAAAATAATATTCAAATACGTAAATTCTAATTTTTAAGAAATATGAATTTCTTTTATTATAGCATCTTTTAAGAAAAATAAAAAAATTACTGGATAACTCTATCCACTATTCCATATTTTTTAGCTTCAATGGCACTCATAAAATAATCTCTCTCCGTATCTTCTTCTATTTTATCAAATTTTTGCCCAGTATGTTTGGCTAAAATTTCGCTTAATCTTTTTTTGGTTTTAAGGATCTGCTTAGCGTGGATATCAATATCAGTAGCTTGTCCGCGCGCGCCTCCCATCACCTGATGAATCATTACCTCTCCGTTGGGCAAAATCATTCTTTTTCCTTTCGCTCCGGCAGCTAAAAGCAAAGAGGCGGCCGAAGCAGCTAATCCCACACAAATAGTCTGTACATCCGGTTTGACATATTGCATCGTATCATAAATAGCCAAAGCAGAAGTTACCACTCCACCAGGAGAATTTATATAAATTTTAATATCCTCTTTTGAATTCTGAGATTCCAAAAATAATAGTTGGGCAATCACAGCGTTAGCCATATTATCCTCAATCAGAGAGCCGATAAAAATTATTCTATCTTTTAGCAGCCTAGAATAAATATCATAAGCTCTTTCGCCATAATTCGTTTTTTCAATTACGGTCGGAATTAAAAATTGATTTGAAGTTTTACTCATAATATTTTATCTCTTAGCAAGTTGAAAAAATCTACATTTTTTCCAACATCTTGAAAGCCTCTTCATTTTTTAGTATACCATTAGTATAATCGAATAATCTTTTCATATCAATTTTATCTTTAGCATCTTTTTCATTTTTATAAAACTGCAAAGTTTTATTCATGGCTTCCTCAATTTCTTCGGAAGAAATTTTAATTTCTTTTTCCTTTATTATTTTTTCTAAAGCCAAAGCGGCTTTAATTCTTTTTTGGGCCTGTGGGATCCAATCCTTTTCCAAATCATCTATAGTTTTTCCCAATTGCCCCACATAATCAGCTAGGCTCATCCCCATTTGTTGGATCTGAGATTCCAATTCATGTAACATCTTGTGAACTTCTTCGTGGACCAATATTTCAGGAAGCTCATCTGATAACTCTACCTTATTTATCAAAATTTCCATCATTTCACCCCTTCTTTTCTCTTGTCTTCTGAACTCTTGTTCTTTTTTTATGCCCTCCTCGATATTCTTTTTTAATTCTTCCAAATCTTTGAAATTACCCAATGATTTAGCAAACTCATCGTTAATCACAGGAACTTCTCTTTCTTGAACTAATTTTATGACAACCTTGAACTGAGCCAGTCCCCCTGCCAAATTTTTTTCATGATATTCTTTGGGGAATTTTAGTTCGAAATTTTTCTCCTCACCTTCTTTCATCCCCAAAAGATGATCTTCGAATCCTGGAATAAAAACTTCACTGCCTAAAATCAAATTATGATCTTTGGCTAAACCGCCTTCAATTAAAATTCCATCCTTTCGCACTTCAAAATCAATAATAATTGAATCTTCTTTTTTAGCTTCTCGTCTAACAGTAACTAATTTAGCTCTGCTTTTGGCAATTTTCTCAAGTTCCTTCAAGATATCTTCAAGAGCGATCTCTGTTTTTTCATTAGCAAAAGCTTTGTTTAGCTTACTTACTTCGTCTTTGTATTTTTTTAATTCCACCTCGGGCATCACAGAAGCAACCACCACAAATTCCAAATCAACCTGTTCTTCCAATTTAATTATATCTATTTCTGGAGATCCGATAGTGTCCAAATTTAATTCTTTCACTTTCTGAGGATAATTCTTTTTGATTGCTTCTTCAGCTGCGGTATTCAGAATGACCTCTTTTCCAACTTTTTGCTCTACAATTTTCTTAGGAGCTTTACCTGGGCGGAACCCTTCAATTTTTATTTCTTTGGAAATTTTTTGGACAGCATCGTCTAAAAAAACTTTCCAGTTATCCCAAGCAATAACCAATTTAAATTCCACTTTTGATTTTGGCAATTTTTTAATTTCCATACAAACATTCTCTTTATTAATAAACAACTTATTTCGCTTCTTCGGTTGCAATTTCTTCCTCTTTTACTTCATCTTTAGCAACAACATCATCTTTTTTAGTTCTTTTTTCAGCACCCTCTTCGCCAACCACATCAATTTTCCAACCTGTTAGCTTGGCTGCCAATCTAACATTTTGTCCTTTTTGTCCAATAGCTAAAGACAATTGATCACTTGGTACCATAGTGATAGCCTCTTTTGCTTCCTCGTCTTTAATTTTTACTCCCAAAACTTTGGCCGGACTAAGCGCCGCTGTTATAAATTTCTCTATATTTTCATTCCATTCAATAATATCAATTTTTTCTCCTCCTAGTTCATCAATGATGGCTTGCACTCTAGTTCCTTTTTGCCCTACACAAGAGCCGATTGGATCAATCCCCTCCTCCTTAGCAACAACTGCTATTTTAGTTCTAGAGCCAGCTTCTCTGGCGATAGCTTTTACTTCGACTGTTCCTGAAAATATTTCCGGAACTTCCAATTCAAATAATTTCCTAACCATCTCAGGATGAGTTCTGCTTAAAATTATACCAGGACCTCTATTGTCAGCTTCTATTTTACCCAGATAAACTTTAAGTCTTTGTCCTATTTTATAATTTTCTCCTCTTACTTGCTCAGAAGGGAATAATACCCCCGTTGCTTTTCCAAGATCGATAAAAATATTTTGTCCTTCTATTCTTTGTACTACTCCGTTTAAAATTTCCCCTTCTTTTTCTTTGTATTCTTCATACATCGCATCTTTCTCAGCTTCTCTAATTCTTTGAATAATAACTTGTTTAGCTGTTTGAGCCGCTACTCTACCATAACTTTCTTGAGTTTCTAATTCTGTCTCAATTACATCTCCGACTTTTATATCCTTCTTAATCTTTAAGGCTTCTTCTAATTTAATATCCCTTTCTGGATTAAATCTAGCCATCTTTTCTTCTTCGCTCTCTTTTTTATCTTTAACCACAACTTTTTTAACGCCTTCTTCCTCATCTTCCTCGAACTCAACAAATTCCCGAACGCTTTCATCAACTACTTCTTTTATTAAGAAAAATTTAACCCCACCATCAACACCGCCTATTTCAGCCCGAATATTTTGGCTCTTTTTGCCATAATCTTTTTTGTAAGCTGCGGCCAAGGCGGCCTCCACTGTTTGCATCACCTTATCTTTATTTATACCTTTCTCATCACAAATTTGAGAAATGGCGCTGTTAAATTCATTTGAATTTATACCAGCTCTTTGCTCTTCTTGTTTTTTTGCCATATTATTTGGTAATTAGTTGATTGGTAGCTAGCGACAACTAGGTCTATGCTCAGAAACCAAAAAACTATAAATTATTACTTTATTATACTCTTTATATTATTTATAAAAAAAGATCCGCTAACCAGCGAATCCGCACCTCCTTCAACTTCACCCCTATCCTAGCAGATTTAAATGAATTTGTCAAAAGATTTTTTTTGTAATCCTCCTTCCTTGATCCCTCATTTCAATCCCTCAACATAACATTTGACAGACCGCTTTTTCTCTGCTATTTTTGTTTACTAACCTTTAATAGCATTTTCTAGGATTTATTTACATTTATGGCTCTCAAAATTAACGACCAAATTAAAGAAACAATTTTATCTGCCAAAAAGATACTGATTTTACTGCCTCAAAATCCCAACAATGACGCTATTGGATCTGGCCTAGCTTTTTATTTATTTTTGAAAGAAAAAAGTGTCGACTCAGACATCGCCACAAGTGATCCATTGGGAAATATTAAAAAATTAAATTTTTTGCCTCAACCGCAAGACATCCGCGACAGCGTTTTGGGTGCTCGAGATTTTATTTTATCCTTCAATACCAAATACAATAAAATAACCAGCATAAAAACCGAAGAGCTAGCCGAGGAAACGAGAATACACATTACCCCTGAAAATGGCACTATTGATCCCAGGGATTTTTCTTTTATCCCAGCCGAATTTAAATACAATTTATTGATTTGCCTTAACTCTCCAGACAAAGAATCTTTTGGAAAAATATTTGAAGAAAATCCTGATATTTTTTATGAAGTTCCCATTATTAATATTGATAACCACAGTACTAATGATAATTTTGGCCAGATAAATTTAATTGATATAAAAGCTTCTTCGGTATCGGAAATTCTCTTTGATCTTTTCCACGAAATTGATCCTTCCTTAATAAAAAATGACATAGCTAAATGTATTTTAACAGGAATCATTAGTGCCACTAAAAGTTTCCAAAACACCAAGACTACTCCTCATGCCCTCAAGATATCTTCCGATTTAATGGTTTCTGGCGCCAATCAACAAGAAATAATTAGACACTTATTCAAAACTCAACCCTTTAACATACTCAAGCTTTGGGGAAGAATTATGTCTAAGCTAAAATGGGACGAGGAGTTGAAACTTTCCTGGTCAGTTGTTTCGATAGAAGATTTTGTGCAAAGCCGGACGGAGCCCTCCGATATTTCATTTATCCTAGATAAAATCCAAGCCAATTATGAGGCTGGAGAAATTTTTCTAATTCTTTATGCAGTCTCCAGCGAACGGGTTAAGGGAGTTTTGAAATTTTCTAATCCAGAAAAAATGCCCGTCATTCCTCCGTTTGAAAACGGCTTATTGATAGGAGATACGTTAGAATTCGACTTAGATTCTAAAAGTATTTCTGACGCGGAAACATACTGCTTGGAAAAATTAAAACAACTTTTGATAAAATAAAAAAACAACACCCAAAATATTTCTTAAAACCAACCTCAAAATTGGTTTTTGTGATATAATACAGATGCACCCTAAAATAAAAAAATAAAAATATGATTACTATAGTTACCGATAAGCAAAACAAAGAACAGGATACAAAAAAAGTTGACCTTATAAATAAAAAAATTTCCACGTTCAACCGTGAAGAAGAAGAGCAAATAGCCGCTTCTTTAGCCAAAGATCTAAACTTATTATATGTTGACTTAAATATTTTTCCTTTAGACATAGAAGTTTTGAGGAATATATCTCAAGAGGATTCCATTAATTTTAAAATTGGAGTAATTAAAAAAATTGGGAAAAAAAGCCAAATAGTAGTTTCTGATCCAACCAATGAAGCCACTTTAAACTATTTGAAATCACTCAAGGAAGAGAAAGGATGGGAAATAATTGTTTGCGTAGTATCTCAATCATCCATGGATAGCCTTTGGAAAAAATATAGAGAAAACATCTTGATAGAAAATCTTGATTTTTTCCTTATTTCACTTTCAGGGAAAGACCTGGATGAATTTGAGGAAAAATTTAAGGAATTGTTATCTCTGAAAGAACGAATGTCCGAAATGAATACCAGTGAAATATTATCTACAATATTTTCTGGGGCAATCAAAATGGGCGCCAGTGATATTCATTTTGAACCCCAAAAAACAAGCGTCCGGATGCGCTACAGAATTGATGGAGTATTGCAAACCATAGGAGAATTTTTCTTACCCTCTTATAAGTCCATGCTTTCCAGAATAAAAATGATTGGAAAAATGAAACTAAATTTAAAAGATATCTCTCAGGATGGACATTTTTCAATTGATATTACAGCCACCGAAGGAAATGAACGAGTTGATATTCGTGCAAGCATTATACCAGGGAAATATGGAGAAAGTGTTGTGCTCAGGCTTCTTAACCAATCATCTATTAATGTAGACATAGAAAATTTAGGTTTAAAGGGTCTGTCTAGCGAACAAGTAGCTCTCCAATTATCCAAACCCAATGGAATGATTTTAATAACTGGACCAACTGGTAGTGGAAAAACCACTACACTGTATTCCTTTTTGCGAAAGTTAAATACCCCTAATATAAAGATTATAACCATAGAAGATCCTATTGAATACGAAATAAAAGGAATTTCGCAAACACAAGTTCAAAATGACAGAGGTTTTACTTTTAGTGATGGATTGCGCGCCATAGTAAGACAGGATCCTGATATCATTCTGGTGGGAGAAATACGAGATAGTGAAACAGCTGAGATTTCTGTCAATGCCGCTCTCACTGGACATTTGGTTTTCTCCACTATCCACACCAACAATGCCCCCGCTTCGGTTTCTCGATTATTAGAATTGGGCGTACGTCCTTCTTTAATTGCTTCTTCTGTAAATATTTTCATGGCACAACGTTTAGTGAGGCAACTATGTCCTAAATGTAAAGAAAAATACAAACCTGCCCTCGAGACAATCGATACGATTAAAAAATTAATTTCTATCATATCACCAAAATCCAAGATAGAAATTCCCAAAAATATAGAATTTTTGTACAAACCCAAAGGTTGCCCTTACTGTAATAATCTTGGTTACAAGGGCAGGATAGGAATATTTGAAACTCTTACCATCAACGACAAAATGGAAAAATTAATTATTGAAATGGCCAGTGAAAGCGATCTAACTAAAGCAGCTCTTGAAGATGGAATGGTAACAATGACTCAAGACGGGATAATAAAAGTTCTTGAGGGAATAACCTCTATGGATGAAGTTTGGAGAGTTACTGGGCAAACAGCTTTCTTGCAAGACATCTATGAAGATTTGATGAATCAATCCCTATCTAGAAGCATCTTAATATCCGAAAAAAACCTAACCGAAGCCAGCATTTACGTAAAAGACTTAACTAAATTCAATGACTGCATTAAGAAAACAAACTCTAATAATTTAATCGAAATAATAATTGCCTCCGCGCTTCTTTTGTCTACGGGAGATATTCATATCGAACCGGAAACCAGCTCTATAAAAATAAGATTTAGAATTGACGGCATCTTGCAAGACATCGCTTCTATTCCGCTCAACGAATATCCTAATTTATTAGGAAAAATAAAACTACTTTCCGGATTAAAAACCGGCATTCGATCTGGAGTAGAGGACAGCCGCTTTAAAATATCTCTTGCTAAAAAATATGAAAACATCACCGATACCGAGATTGATGTTCGTGTCTCTATTATCTTGGGAGGCTACGGAGAAACAGTTGTAATGCGTCTTTTGAATAAGTCCGCTACCGCATTGGAAATAGATAAATTAGGAATTCGAAAAGAAAACTTAGATAAATTATTAGATCAAATTAAGCGGCCCTATGGAATCATACTAAATACCGGCCCTACCGGAAGTGGAAAATCAACTACATTATATAGCTTGCTAAAAGTTTTAAACAATCCTGAGGTTAAGATAATTACCGTTGAAGATCCAATAGAATATCAATTACCTGGTATTTTGCAAACTCAAGTTAATGAAATTGATGGCTATACTTTTTCCACCGCCCTACGAGCTCTTTTGCGTCAAAATCCTAATATTATAATGATTGGAGAAATTCGCGATAACGAAACAGCCAAAACAGCTATTCAAGCCTCTTTAACTGGACATCTCATTCTCTCCACGATACACACCAACGATGCTGCTTCTTCCGTGCATAGATTGATCAATATGAATGTTGATTCAGACGAATTAGCTACCTCAGTCAATGCTTTCATGGCTCAACGTTTAGTAAGAAAACTTTGTAGCTGCAAAGAAAAAATCGATATTCCTGAAAATACAAAAAATGAAATAGAAAAAACTATTGCTTCAATTTCCCCTCAAGCAAAAGTAGTTATTTCTAAGATAGATAAAATATACCAACCAAAAGGTTGCGAAAAATGCAACTATCTCGGCTACAAGGGCCGATCCACTATCAGCGAGGTTCTTGTAATTGACAAAGAAATCGAGAAATTAATTTCTTTAAATGCTCTCTCTTCAGAAGTAAAAAGTAAAGCCATAGAAAATGGCATGCTCACAATGTATCAAGATGGAGTACTGAAAGTTCTTGAAGGAGAAACAACCCTCGAAGAAGTAAATCGCGTAGCCAAAGACGAAGAAGATTAAAAAACAAAAAAGTCCAGACAAGTCTGGACTTTTTTAGTTGCGCTTATTGATCTGCAGACAGTCCCAAAAAATAAATTTTCCAGGTAGAGAACGGTGTCGAGGTATGACGCAGCCGAAACCACCTCACCCATATCTGGACGAAAGCTCCCAAATTGAGGATAAAAGATAGAGACCCCCAATTGCCCACAGAACAATAAAAACAACTTTATTCTTCAATCTTCTTTTTGCCATTTCTCATGACTTTTAATACTAGCATATCTTTATTTTTCTGTCAAGAGGTGATATAATGAGCATAAGTCACGAATCGACTCGAATCCAACTCAAATAATCTCGAATGAAAAGATAAACTTATTAATCACACAATGACATTGATTATATTTATTCGTGCTTATTAGCGAAATAATTAGCGTAGCTTCGTGATTTATATCATTATGGTTATTACTAACTCAAAAGAACAGGAAGAAGACAAAAAAATAGATTCCACTTTAAGACCCCAAAGTTTTAACGAATATATCGGGCAAGAGAGGATTAAAAAAAATCTGCATATTTTGCTTAGTGCGGCTAAAAAAAGAAATGAGCCCGTAGAGCATATTTTACTTTATGGACCTGCCGGCCTCGGGAAAACCACTCTGTCTAATATTATCGCCAAAGAAATGAATGTGGGCATAAAAATAACTTCTGGTCCGGCCATTGAAAGAGTGGGCGATTTGGGATCAATCCTAACTAATCTGAATGATGGGGATGTCTTATTTATTGATGAGATTCATCGCCTCAATAAATTGGTAGAAGAAATTCTCTACCCCGCCATGGAGGATTACAAGTTAGATATCATTGTCGGCAAAGGTCCATCCGCTCGAACTCTTCAATTAGATTTGCCTCACTTTACTCTAATTGGTGCAACCACCCGCCTAGGATCAATTTCCAATCCTTTGCGCGATAGATTTGGCGCTATCCACAAATTAAATTTTTATGAAACTGGGGAAATTCAATCTATCATTAAGCGTTCTAGCAAAATTTTAAATATTTCCGTCAATGAAGAAGGCTGTAAAAATATTTCCGCCTGTAGCCGCCAAACACCCCGAGTGGCTAATCGCATATTAAAAAGAGTCCGCGATTTTGCACAAATGGAAAATACAGATATAATAGATAAAGAAATATCCCAACAAGCTTTAAGAATGATTGATATTGATGAGCTGGGACTTGAACCGGCAGATCGAGATATTATCCGAATAATCATAGAAAATTTCAAAGGCGGACCGGTGGGAATCCAAACCATTGCAGCCGCTACCCATGAAGAGGTGCAAACCATCGAAGATGTCTACGAGCCTTTTTTGATTCAGTGTGGATTATTGGCCCGCACTCCCCGAGGAAGAATTGTTACGGAAAAAGGCTACCTGCATCTGGGTTATGCTTATTAAAATAATTGCTCGTTCCCCTCTCCTCCTCTCTGAGGGGGAGATGTCCGATAGGACAGAGGGGGTGGAAAATTAATTTGAATAGTCTTATTTAAAATAAATAAAAATAAAAAAATATGAACCTTGCATTTATCGCTTTTTACTTAATATTTTTACTGGGTTGTTTCGTAGCGAGCATTTTTATAATTTATCACATTACTCGCTATTCAATTAATAAAAAATCATCCACCATTATGCTGATTCTGTTTGTTTCCGTTTTGGTGATTTTATTTTTAATAAATTTTTCAATCTTTATAAACATAGATATCATTAACGCTTTTAATTTTGTTTCAACTTTTAATCTCGATTCTTCATCTTTTTAAAAATAAAATTATGCAAAAATTTGAAAAGTTTCATTTTCACGGCCAACACAATGGGGAAATAATTATTACCATAATTCGTCGCCATTGGTTTAATATCTTAGAACAGTATTTTATACTAATCGGGGTTTTGTTTTTAATGCTAGCTTCCTTGCAATTTTTGCCCATGTATTTTGCAGACAATGCTGACTTACCTATTTTCTTTTTTATTGAAAGTTTCATAATGATTCTCCTTTGGATTTATGCTTTTATTATTTGGATAGATTTTTATTTTGATGTCTGGATTATTACCAACGAACGCATTGTTAACATCGAACAAAAAGCTCTTTTTATCAGAACAATCAGCGAACTTAAATTTGATAAAATACAAGACACCTCCGTTAATATCGTAGGTCTTATCCCGACTATTTTAAACTTTGGTGATGTACATGTTCAGACGGCTGGCAATACCGAAAGATTTCTTTTTCACAAAGTTCCCGACCCGCAAAAAATTAAAGGCCTTATAATGAATATGCAAAGCATGACCATGCGCAAAGATGAAGCCGAGGCTATCCATCGCATTTCCCCACTCTTACGCGGCCAATAAAAAAAAATAAAAACACCCTCTTAAAAATTGGGGTGTTTTTTGTCCTTTATAGTTTAGAAGCTTACTGAGACACTGTCTGAGGCGCTTGTCTCATTGCCATTGTCGTCTTTAAGTTTGGCTTCTATCTTTATACTAGAATTGTTTTTATTGGCTGGTACTTCGTAGGTGAGATTAAATGAACTGCTACTGCTAGAATTAATTTCATCTCCCTCGGCATAAACTTTAATATTATCTATTCCAAAGGGTGCATCCGCACTCACAGAAATTTTTATTTTATTGCCATCTTTGCTGGTACTTAAGCTAATTTTGGGAGCATACTTGTCAAAGTCATCTTTATCACAATCTCCCTCGACATCTTCGTCAGAAATATATTTCTTTTCTTTATTCTTCTTATACCAAGCTTTTACTCCTTCTTCCCAACGAGCAAATTGCGAATCATTTTCTGGTTTATCCGGATACTCACCCTGAGGATTATCTTTGTCCACATACCATAAAATATTGTGCGCTTCTGTAATAGTTTTAGTTTTCTTTTCATTATCCGGACAATATTTATTGGCCTTGCACCATTTATCATCTTTGCCAGGAATTTCACAGACTTCTACTTTTTTCTCCGTATCCAATTTTCCTGTTAAAATATCTTTTTTGATATCTTTCATCACCTCTTCTTCATTATACTTTGGAAATTCTTCTTTGCTATAATTTCCCAATACTTGATCCAAGAAACTTCTCCAAATTGGGGCAGCTACATTAACTCCATCTGCTCCTTCTTTCATTGGCGCATTATTATTATTACCCGCCCAAACACCCACTGCAATTGTCGGGGTGTAGCCCATTGTCCAACCATCCCGAAATTCATTGGTGGTTCCGGTTTTTGCTGCCACATTTCGATCCTCAAATTTCAAAGGATTATTTTCTCCAAAAACAGGAGCTCGATATTTATTATTAGAAATTACCGAATCCAACATTGCCACATATTCTTCTTTAACCACTCTATCGCCCTTGCTATCTTTAAATTCCTCAATAATTTTCCCGTCTTTATCTTCAATTCTCAAAATAGCTGTTTTATTTTGCTTAATTCCGTTATTTGCCAATGTCGCATATGCGCTAACATGATCTAAAAGTTGCACTTCTCCTCCACCTAAAACTAAAGATAAGCCGTAACGCTCCGGATCATTAAGTCCGTTTATTCCTAAATTCTTTGCCATACTAATACTATCTTTAACTCCAGCTAAATAAAGGGTTTTTACAGCCGGAACGTTGAGTGACATCCCCAAGGCTTCCTTTAATTTTAATGGACCACGAAAGTTTCCGTCATAATTTTGAGGGATATAATTATCTTCACTGCCTTTATTGAAATCTGTCTCAACATCATAGACAATTGTATCGGGAAAATATCCTTTGGTAAAAGCAGTTAAATAAACATAAGGTTTAAAGGAAGAACCAGGCTGGCGATCTCTAATTGCCACATTAACATTCGGCTCGAAAAGACAATTTTTACCAGGGATACAGTTTTCCGGATAGCTTTCTCCAAAATAATCCTTAGAGCCAACCATTGCTAAAATTTGACCGGTCTTAGGATCCATAGCCACCAGAGCAGCATTTTCTGCTTTCCATGTTCTCCCGTTCTTCTCCACTCCGTCTTTCACAGCTTTTTCAGCAATCTGTTGTTTTTCCCAATCAAGTGTAGTATAAATCTTCATTCCTCCCTCTTCCATTTCTTGGGCTCCATATTTATTATCCAAGTATTCTTTAATATACATTATAAAATGAGGGGCTTTAATATTTTCTCTTTTGACGACAATTTTACCCAAAACATCTGTTTCTTTATATTTTTGTGCATCTTCTTTAGATATATATCCTAAATTAGCCATCTTGTCTAAAACAGCTTCTTGATTAATTTTTAATCTATCTGTATGAGAGCCAAAAGGGGAAAAGAAAGAAGTTGCTCGAGGTAAAACAGCTACAATAGCAGCCTCATCATAGGTCAAATCTTTAGCATTTTTCCCAAAAAAAGTTTGAGCCGCCGATTCTATTCCATAAGCATTGGAACCGTAAGGGATTTCATTGAGATACATTCTTAGAATTTCGTCTTTGGAAAATTTTTGTTCTATTTCTAAAGATAAAATTACTTCTTTTATTTTTCGAGTAAAGGTTTTTTCTGAAGTTAAAATAGAATTCTTTACAAACTGCTGAGTAATTGTGGATCCTCCCTGAGCCGCACCTCTGTTTAAAACATCTTTCAATACTGCGCGAGCGATTGAAGAAAATTTAATACCATAATGAGAATAGAAATCTTGATCTTCGGAAGCTATAGTCGCCCAACGCACACTTTGAGGCATTTCTTCAAATGAAATAAGGGTTCTTTTTTCTTCGCCATGAATTTCATACAAAATCTGTTGGCCAGTTCGATCATAAATTTTAGTGGACTCAGCCACCACTCTTTTATTAACTTTATTTGGATCAGGCAAATCCTTAGCAAAATAGACAAAAACACCCACAGCTCCAATAACTGCAGTTATAAATCCAAAAAAGATCAACATTAATAAGGCTTTCCACCAAATTATCTTTCCCTCTTTATTTTTAATTTTTCTAGCTACAAAAACTTTCATGTTGTAAAAATTTATATTTTTATATTACCGTTCTATTTTATCAAACTTTTGACCCATCGCGCAATGCTTTTAGATCTAAATATTAAATTCCTAATTTTTATAGTTATCATCTGATATTTTTAGTAAATTTTCCAATATTTTTTCGGCAACATTTATGCCAGTAGCGGCTTCAAATCCCTTAAACTGAGCTGAGGTGTTTATCTCTATTGCCAAATAACCGTTATCACTTTTAATAAAATCAATTCCTGCGTAGAAAATTTCCCCTTCTTTCATTATCTTTGTAGCCATTTCTCTTACCTCATCATTTGCCTCTACAACTTCTGCCTTACCACCCAAAGAGATATTGGCCTTAAAATCTCCATTTTGGGCTGTTCGCTTAATTATTCCTAATATTTTTCCTCCCAAGCACAAGGCTCTATAATCAGAGCCTGCAGATTCTTTTATGAATTCTTGTAATAAATAAGAACTTCTTTTAAGAGGAACTATATTTTTTGCGCCAATTGATTTATTGATAAAAGCTACCACATCTTGAGAAGAATTTACGATAGCAACATTTTTACCCATAGAGCCTCGACAACTTTTTATAACACACGGAAAGCCACCTATATATTTCTCGGCCAATAAACTAATTTTCCCTTCATCAAAACTATTTATCAGGACTGTTTTGGGAGTAGGAATACTAATATTGCTAAAAAAAACACTCGCGCAATACTTATCAGAAAGATCTATTGCTTGCGCGCTAGGCCAAATTATTATCTGCTCTTTAAACCTTTTATGCAAGCAGCCTGCCAAATAATGGTTAATAGTTGGATTGGCTACAAACCAAACAATATCGCCCCTATCAAAAATTATTTCCTCTCCGTTGTGGAAAATTCCTTGATCTGTTAAGGATAAACTATAAGAATTGACTATATAAACATCTAAGTCTTTTTTTACTGCTTCTTCTTTAAATCGCACTAAGCGTTTGCTCTCCGAATGCACATTGAAAATAATCATCTTTCTTTTTCTAATCATACTATTTGTTGATACTTACTCTAAAAAATTATGAATTAATCATCATGTATAAAACGTTTCTATGTTCTGAGCCCAAAAAACTTTTTGGCGATAAATCGCTCCTGCCATTAATCCTGTCTATTAAAAAATTATTTATTTCCGACAAAGACATATCCGCTTCTTTTCTAATAAATTCTTCCAGTTTTATTTGCCCGTTAACCAATCTACCGCAAACTAATAATTCTAATTTTGTATCCAATGACAAACTAAAATAATTATCCGAAACAATTTTTTCTGCTATCTCTAATAATCTTTTAAATATTTTTATATCTTGCTTTATGGGCTTTGCATAAAATTTTGTAGCGCCAATAATTAAGTGGGTTATAAAATATATATTGTTTCTTATTAGCTCAATGTCGTTTGAGGCCTTGAATTCTATGTTTTTTTCCACTATATTTAAAATTTGCTTGATGCCAACTTCTGTTTTTTCACTTTTTTCAAAATAATCTTCGATAAAATAAAGATAATTAGCAGAAAAAGTTGATAAACTCAAAATATCATTTTTGTTATCAAGCATTTTTATTTTCATTTCTAGAAGATCATTATCGGCAATTAATTCTTTAATAATTGGACGCAAGTCTCTATTAAAAATATTTTTACTCATCAAATTACGAAACAATATCTCGCTGTATGCTCCCAAAAGGGGAAATTTATCAGCTGATTTTTTTCTGAAATCTTTTCCGTTATAAATTCTTTTTTGATATACCTTGCTATTTTTTAGTATATTTTGAAAAATTCTTTTCAAAGATTTATCATCTTTTCCATAATAATCTTCTTTTAAATATTTTAGATTGTCTAGATATTTTTTCTCTTTCGTCCACAGAAACATTCTTGTAGAAAAATGGAATTTTTTATTGGCCAATTTTTCATAATGATTATCATAACATTTTTTAACCAAGAATGAAGTTTTTTTATTGCTACTATTAAAAATTTCTTCGCAATATAAAAGCAACTCTCTGGCGACATTTATGCCTGTGCTTTTTTGAAAACCTTCCCATTGCGGGACCGTGTTAAGTTCTAAAAAAAACAATTCCCCACTATTTATGTCCTTAATAATGTCTACTCCGCAAAACCCCAGATTAAAAGTGGCTGCCACCTGAGAAGCAATCTGAAATAGTTTTGATTCCAGTTTTTTGTCAGTTACCTTAATGGCCGCTGCCCCCATGGAAACATTATTAACAAAAGAATTTTCTTTTCCAATTCTTTTCATTGCACCAATTGGTCTGCCACCTATAACCAATACTCTATAATCGCCATTATTTTTTATAAAGTTTTGAAAAACATTTTTCCGAATATCTTCTTCGCTTACCTTATCTAAATCACTCATTTCAGAAACTAATTCAACGCCCACCCCCTTAGCGCCTAAATTCGGCTTCATTATAAATGGCATTTTTAATTTTCCCTTAGAGATGTATTGTTTTAAATCCTTGGCAGATGAGAAAGTAAATGTCGGTATCGTATTTATTTTTTTTATTGATTTCTTAATGTACGCTTGCTGGAATTGTTTAAATATAACACCAGGGTAATCAATGATACTGCGATTAATAACTTTCTTTTTCAATTTAATTAAAATACTCAACAGTGTTGTCCTTCCCGCTTTAGGATCAAGTGAACTGGATCTCCATAAAATTATATCGCCTAGAGAACTAAAAATTTTAGAATCATTTAAATCTTTAATGTCTATTTTTTTTAGATTGACCTTCATTTTTCTAGCTTCTTTGACAATCTGTCTATCATTCCATGAGTCTGATTTTGATATATATGATATTTTCATATTTCTTGTCCCGTTAAATTGTGGTACTCCACACCACTTAACTGGGATTTATTTGCCTTCTATTTATTAACATCAATTAAAAATCTTCCCAAATCCTTGCTACCAACAATAATGGGATATTTTAGGTGTGCCCTGTCTATAATAGTAGCTCTTGAATATATAACTCTCTTGTCCATGACTATTCTTATTTTTACCATTGGTCGATAAGTTGTCCCGTGTGAGGAGTGAACGATAGCGGTTGTTTCTAAATAAGGAATACCTTTAAAAATAGCTTCTCTTTCTTTCACGGTTAAATCTTTTATATCTTCGTATCTGACGTTTAATTTTTCATAAGCTTCAATTGTTTTTCCAAAACCAAGATTTTTAGCCAACTCTAAGTCAATGGAAGTAAAGCCAGCGCCAGTATCAATTTTAGCTTCTACCTCAAAATCCTTCTCTATTCTGCCTGTTAATTTAACTTTCTCTATGATGCCAATAACACGTCGCCCGGAGATATCTTCTACTTCTTCTTCGATTTCTCCTCCAAATAAATCCATCCCTACATTTACCCCACGTTTAATAGTTTTAATTTTTATTCCCTCCACTCTTTCCATCCTTTCTTGAAGTCCGGCTTGATTAGCCACTTGAATAGAAAGACCCGCTCGTGCGTTTACTTCAAGGAAAACCGGCCCGCGCTCTTTATCAATCGCTACATCAGCTCCGAGAAACCCAAGACCGGATATTTCTTGAGTTTTAACGGCTAACTCTAAAATTTCCCGCCAAAAAGGGATTCTTAGGCCTGAAACACTTAGCCTGGAATTAGGAATTGTATCAATGATAGTTGATTTCTTTCCTTGCACCGCTGTGGTTGTTACTCCGCTAGCCAAATCTATACCCACACCTACTGCGCCTTGCTGAAGATTAGCTTTTCCTCCTGATTCTCGGGTAGGAAGTCGAAGCATCGCCATTACTGGAACTTTGTTATAAACAATTACTCGAATATCCGGAATACCTTTAAATGAATAAGGTTTAAATAGTTTTAACAGCCGCAATCTTTCTTCAAAAAAAGCAGTGTCTGGAACACCCGAAAGAGAAAAGCTTCCATCTAAAATATTGCGAATATGATTTTTAAAATCTTCAATGGTAATAATTGAACCGTCGGCCTTTATCCATGCATCTGGACGATTTTTCTTTTTTCCATAAACTACAATAATTCCCTCTCCCCCAAATCCTCGAGTTGGTTTTAGGGCAAAACTATTGGGCAATATATTCCAATTGAAATTATCTAAATCTTCGTAGTTTCTAATTTTCGCCACTAATTTTGGCACAGGAATTCCTCCTTTTTTAAGAATTTTTTTACTTAGAAGTTTGTCATCCGCAAGTCTAATAGCTTTTTTTGGATTATTGGGACGGATAAAACGAAGATTTCTAGCATTCATCCCCAAAAGTTTATTTCTATTTTTTACAATTCTAAACATAAATATTTTATTAGTAACCAGAATCTAACCCCTATTTTTTATTATCATCCGAAGCTTTATGAAAAGTTATCAATTACTAAAAGCTAAGAACTATAAACTAAAAGCTGGCCTCACATTTTTCTTAAAACATCTCGAAATCTCCAATACTCTGTTATTCGCAAACCCGTCCATTTTCCTAAGAAAATGTTAAAAGGAATTGTAAGCAAGACTATCCAAGGATACTCCAATATTATAGTTGTTAAAAATCTAGAACTGATGATGGCATAGATTATTAAAGACATAAAAAGAGTTTCAATCGCTAAGATAAAAGCTGTCTTATTGCCTTTTTCTATTTGCGCAGCCACAAATTTTTCAACAATTGTTATCATTATTAAAAGTGGAAAAATCGAAACTGCTGCCAGTCCCGTTCTTTGAAAATATCCGCCCACCACCAAGATGGCTAAAATAACAAAAGCTACTACACTTAAGGTTATAGCCACTCTGGGCAGATAAAGCATTCTTAATTTTTTTAAGATATACCTCGTTCCCATTCCCGCTAAAATTACGCTGATAAATATCGCGATCCCATATTTTATCCCTTTAGAGCCAGCTTCTTGAGCAATAGCATAAAAAGCAAAAGTAATAATGGATGGCGTATAAATACCAAAAGCTTTAATTCCTATCACCTGGCGGAAAAATGCTACTAGGGTAGCTACGACAGGAAGCATTAAAATTAAAAGAATGCTTTCTTGCGGGACACCCTGCGAAACAAAATAATCAATTAGATTGTTGGGATTCATATTAATTTCTTAGATTATAAATTTAAATTTTAAAAAAATATTATTATCTTTCATGCTTTGATTATACCACCAAACACGATTTATGATAGTAACCTATATTAGCACTGTTGTCAATGTATGAAACTTAAATTCTAATCTGAAATGCAATTCTCTTGTAAACAAAAGACACCTCATATTAAGGTTAGATAGTTACACCACATAACTATTAACTTAAAACAAGAT
>Ga0076189_116_pt1 | contig 17707 bp, 20 predicted proteins | sample RifGroE1_FD_68253 | JGI IMG/M metagenome (GOLD analysis project Ga0076189, IMG submission 68253) | Parcubacteria (Moranbacteria) bacterium GW2011_GWE1_35_17
GCTGGAGAGGATTTAAATGTTATTGTAGCTTAAAATAATAATGGAATCATTTGCGGAGACGTTGATAATTTTTCCGCCACCAATACTACTGACGCCCTCCTTACTCTCCGCAATTCTCTCGGACTTTCGATGACTAGTACCGCTTGGCAAGCTGGCGCGACAACTGGCGACGTGGATTGCAGCGGAACTTCTAATTCGACGGATGCACTTTTGATTCTCCGATATTCTTTGGGACTTTCGATGGACGGGACGAGTTGGTGCGAGTAATCATATTAGCATGTTAACACGTTAGCATTTTAACAAAAAAGCATGTTGGTATAAAAACTATAAATATAGAATAATAAAACATTTTAAAATTATTTCTGTCTCAAATCCTGGATATCTCGTGGTTGCTAAATACCCAATATATGCTTATACTATAAAAGTGAGAAACACGACATTTTTTGTGGTGTCTCGAAAAGTAGAGATGTAGCATTGCTACGTCTAGGATTCTGTCTTTGCGAGGGCCACCCCCGAAGCAATCCAGGACGTTGAATCGTGAGCTATCCATAGATTGCCACGCAAATTCCGAGTACAGAATTTACTCGCGAAGACAAACGGATAAATAATCATATTTTTAAATATTTTTTTAAACAAATTTATGCGAGAAGATATATTAAAAGCCAAGCTGGAAAAGCTGGAAAATTTAAGAAATGTAGGAGTTGATCCTTATCCGGAAAAATCTCAAAGAACTCATACTAACAAAGAAATTTTAGAAAATTTTGATAATATTAAAGATGAAGTTTTTTTAGTGGGCAGAGTGCGTTCGGTGCGTTCGATGGGAGGCTCTGCTTTTGTACACATTGAAGATGGGACTGATAAAATACAATTATTTTTTAATAAAAATAATTTAAACACCCCTCCTCAATCCTCCCTCTGCGCCACCGCTAAAGCTAATGCGACACGCGGTCAAGGAGGGGAGGAGGTCGATAGCTATAAATTGTTTTCTAAAAATGTTGAAGTGGGTGATTTTTTGGAAGTGCAAGGAACTTTATTCAAAACTAAGACCGATGAAAAATCATTATCCGTGACAGCTTGGAAAATGTTAACGAAAAATATTCGACCTATTCCGAGTGAATTTTATGGTTTAAAAGATACAGAAAAACTTTTGAGAAAGAGATATCTGGATTTAATGGGTAATCGTGAAACTCGAGAAATTTTCATAAAGAAAAATAATTTTTGGCAGACCATTAGAAAAGTTTTGACGGACGAAAAATTTCTTGAAGTACAAACTCCCGTTTTAGAAAGTGTCCCAGGAGGAGCAGACGCGGAACCTTTTATCACGCATTACAATGCGCTGGACCAAGATTTTTATCTCCGCATTTCTCTAGAGTTACATCTAAAAAGACTTTTAGTGGGTGGTTACGAGAGAGTTTTTGAAATTGGCCGAGTTTTTAGAAATGAAGGAATTTCTCGGGAGCATTTGCAGGAATTTGATCATATGGAATTTTATTGGGCTTATGCTGATATGGAAAATGGAATGGAGCTGGTGGAAAAAATGTATAAAGCTATTGCCAAGGCAGTCTTGGGGGAACAAATGATTTCCGTTTGGGAAGGTGAGGAAATTGATTGGAGCAAGCCTTGGCCAAGAGTGGATTATTTTACGGAATTTAAAAAAGAAACCGGTATTGATTTAAGCACTGAAGTAACTGTAAAAGATTTAAAAAAGAAGGCGGATGAGTTAAAAATAAAATATGACCAGGCAGATGGTAAAGGAAGAATGATAGACACTATTTATAAAAAAACAGTGCGCCAAAAATTAATTCAACCTTGCTTGCTTGTGGGTCAGCCACTAGAAGTTTCACCGCTGGCCAAAAAAGATCCCAATATTCCAAACAGAGTATTGAGATTTCAACCTGTAGCTTGCAAAAGTGAGTTAGGCAATGGTTTTGCTGAGCTCAATGACCCAATTGACCAAAAAGAAAGATTTGAGGCGCAAATGAAGCTACGCGAAGCCGGGGATAATGAAGCCCAAATGTTAGACGAGGATTTTATTGAAGCTTTGGAATATGGGATGCCACCAGCTTTTGGATTTGGAATGAGCGAGCGATTATTCGCGGTCATGCTGGGGCGCTCAGTTCGAGAAACGGTGATTTTCCCACCAGTGAGAAATGTTGAATAAATCTTTACTAATTACTAATTCATACTAATATACGAATTGAGATACTTCAATTTTAAAAAATCAAATACACCTCCTCCCCTTGGAAGGGGAGGTGCCCGGAGGGCGGAGGGGTTGGAATTAAAATATAAGAAGAAACCCCCTCCCAACCTCCCCCTTGAGTACAAGATGGAGGGGATGTATCTGCTTGATGGAATAAATTTATGCTTATAGATGACGTTACAATTAAAGTGCGCGCCGGTAAAGGGGGTAATGGAATGGTGGCTTTTGCTAAAACTCTCATGAATCAGGGTCCGACCGGCGGAGATGGCGGACGAGGAGGAAATATTATCGTCCGAGGCGTAAATGACCTCGGTGCTTTGCGACCTTTTAAAACCAAAAAATTAGTCGTAGCCAAGGATGGCGGAGCGGGCGAACAAAATATGCGAACCGGTGCCAACGGGGCTGACGGAATTGTGATTGTGCCAGTCGGAACAGTGGTGCATGATTTGACCAATAAAAAAGATTACGAAATAAATAAGATTGGGCAAGAAATTGTGATTGCCAAAGGGGGAAATGGCGGTTTTGGAAATTTTTATTTCCGCTCCAGCACCAACACTACTCCCGAGCAAGCTAATCCAGGAGCAGTGGGAGAAAATGTCGAGCTTCGATTGGAGTTGAAATTAATTGCTGATATCGGTTTTGTGGGTTATCCCAATGTGGGAAAATCGAGTCTGCTAAACGAGCTAACTAATGCCTCGAGCAAAGTGGCTAATTATAAATTTACCACCCTGGAGCCACATCTAGGAGTTTATTATGAATTGATTTTAGCCGATATTCCAGGAATAATTGAAGGCGCTTCGGAAGGCAAGGGTTTGGGAATAAAATTTCTCAAACACATCGAACGCACCAAAATATTATTTCATTTCATCGCTGCCGATAGCGAAAATCCGGTGGAAGATTATGAAATAATCAGAGGGGAATTGGGTAAATTTAATCCGGAACTTCTCAAAAAAGATGAGTGGGTGCTTGTAAGTAAAACGGATGAAAAGAGTCCTGAGGAAGTTGAGAAAATTGTAAAAAAATTAAAGAAAAAAAATCCACAGATAATTTCACTGTCGCTTTTGGATGATAAAAGTGTGGAGGGATTGAAGAAGGTGCTGAATGAAATAAAGGCTGAAAAGTAAAAAGTTCATAAAGTTATAAGGTTTATAAAGTAGCTGGCGTAAAAAACAATCTGTCTTTGCGAGGAAGGTACTCCTGACGCGGCAATCCAGAAATACATCTTGAAATATGATCATGGATCGCTTCGGAGTACCTCGCGAAGACAAATATGATAAAAACAATTTAGCAATATAACAATTTAACAATATAACTTTATGTTAGACATAAAATTTATCAAAGAAAATAAGGAGGCGGTCGCTGAGGCGGCTAAAAATAAAAATATTAAATTGGATTTTGAAAAGCTCTTAGAATTGGATGCAAAAAGAGTGGAATTATTACAGGAAATAGAAAAGCTTCAAGCACAAAAAAATGAAATTAATAATGAAATTGCTAAAGCGGATGATAAGGCGCAGGTTATTGCCAGAGGAACAAAAATCAAAGAAGAATTGGCGCAACTAGAACCTGAATTTAAAAAAATAAAAGACGCGTTTGAATCTTTGATGGTGCAAGTGCCTAATGTGGTTTCTGCTGATACTCCAATCGCCAAAGACGAGAGTGGCAACGAAGAAATTTTAATTTTTGGCGAGATTCCCAAGTTTGATTTTCCAGTTAAAAATCACATCGAGCTGGGAAAAGATTTGGATATTTTGGATTTGGAAAAAGGAGCCAAAGTGGCCGGTTATCGGGGTTATTATTTGAAAAATGAAGGGGCAACACTAGCAATGGCTTTGATGATGTACGCACTTAATAAAATGATTGAGAAAGGTTATGTGCCTATGATTCCTCCAACACTCGTTAAGGGTAGTGCGCTTTTTGGAACGGGATATTTTAGTGGTAAAGAATATAATTCTAAGGAGGATAATATCTATCAACTTGCTTCTGCCGATGAGGAAGTGGATGGAGCGCTTAGCAAAGAAAAAAGATTTTTAGTGGGAACTGCTGAGCCGTCACTACTCGCTTATTATGCGGATGATGTCTTAAAAGAAGAAGATTTGCCGATAAAGGTGGCTGGTTACTCTCAATGTTACCGAAGTGAAATCGGTAGTTATGGTAAGGACACTAAAGGGTTTTATCGCGTGCATGAATTTATGAAAGTGGAGCAGGTGGTTTTGATGAAAGCGGATGATGAGGCGTCTGTTAAAATGCATGAGGATATGTTTGCAATTTCCAAAGAAATTCATGAAGAGTTGGGCTTGCCTTATCGAGTTTTGAAAATTTGTACAGGAGACATGAGCGCAGGAAAATTTAGAGCTTACGATATCGAAGCTTGGATGCCAGGACTTAATCGCTGGGGAGAAACAGGCAGTGCTTCTAATTTTACCGATTGGCAAGCCCGCCGACTTAATACCAAATATATTGATAAAGATGGTAAGAAAAAATTTGTGTATATGTTGAATAATACAGTGTTGCCGAGTGCGCGGCCATTTATCGCGATTTTAGAAAACTTCCAGCAAGCAGATGGAAGTGTGGTTATCCCAGAAGTTTTACGCAAATGGATGCCAGGAAATATCGACAGAATTTCAAAAAAATAAAAAATATTGTAGAGACGAGGCACTGTCTCGTCTGCACACAGGATGTAGCTGAAAATTTAAATATGATAAAATCAATTCAAGTTGGAATTATTATAAGAACTAAAAATGAAGAAAAATGGATAGGCAAATGCTTGGAGAAAATTTTTGAGCAAACTTATAGAAATTTCGAAGTTATTATTGTGGACTCTGGTTCAACTGATAAGACTCTTAGCATAGCGGAAAAATTTCCAGTTAAAATAATTAAAATAAAGCCGGAAGAATTTTCTTATCCTTACGCACTTAATTTGGGTTGTAAAAATTCTGTAGCTGAAAAATATCTTGTTTTTTTAAGTGCTCATTCTTTGGTAAATTCTAATACATGGCTAGAGAATGGAATAAATGATTTTGCAATTGGCGATGTGGCGGGTGTTTATGGCAATGTTGTGGCGCTTCCAGATGCAACAATTTGGGAAAAAATGATTTTTAATAAGCTTTGGCTGGGAAAAAATAAGAAAATAATAAAAGATGCAAAAATGGGAGTTCTGGGATTTACTAATGCTATAATAAGAAAAGATCTTTGGGAAAAAAGAAATATAAATGAAGAGTATGGAAAAGGCGGGGAGGATGGAGAATGGGCGAAATATTGGCTAGAAAATGGATATGAAATTGTTTGTGATCCTAAAGTTTCCGTTCAACACTCGCATGGTCTTGGATTAATAGGATTATTTAAACAATGGCAACACTGGAGAGACACGATTACTCCTGGACCCTATAAACAACTTAAATATAGAAAAAATGGATAAAAAACAAAATCTAAAATTTCCCAAAGGGTTTTTATGGGGGGCGGCCACGTCAGCTCATCAGGTTGAGGGAGGAACTAATAATGATTGGACGCAGTGGGAGAAAGATAATGCCGATAAGCTGGCTCAAGGAGCTGGCAAAAAATGGGAAAAATGGCAACAGGAAAAATTCCCAGAAATGTTTGAGCCAGAAAATTATATTTCCGGGCGAGCCTGTGATCATTATAGCCGTTACGAAGAGGACTTTGATTTAGCGAAAGTTGGCGGACACAACGCTCATCGATTTTCTATTGAATGGTCGCGCATTGAGCCGGAGGAGGGGAAATTTGACGAAAAAGAAATTGAACATTATCGGCAAGTCTTGCTAGCTTTAAGAAAAAGAGGTTTGGAACCATTTGTTACGCTGTGGCATTGGCCCAATCCTATTTGGATTGGAGAAATAGGTGCTTGGGAAAATAAAGATACTGTTAAATATTATCTGAGATATGCAGAGCGCATTTTTAATGAATATAAAAATCTAGTTAAGTTTTGGATGCCCTTAAATGAGCCTGGAACAGAAGTTTCATTGGGATATTTATTTGGCAATCAGCCGCCAGGAATTAAAAGTAAAATCATTGCCAATGCTGCCTTTAAGAATTTAATGAAAGCTCAAAAAGATTCCTATAAACTTGCTAAATCGATTTCTTCTGATTTTCAAATAGGTTGTTCCCATTTCATGTTTGATATCAAGCCGCACAATAATTTACCTTGGAATGTTTTAGCGGCTAAGATAATGGATTATTTTGCTAATTATAGATTTTTTAAAAAATTTAATGATTCTTGTGATTTTTTTGGGATTCAGTATTATCAATTATTTTCTATAAATTTAAAATTAGGCGGACACTTTTGGGGGATTTTTGAAAATAAGAAAGTTACAGAGCTGCAAAGTGATTTAGGCTGGCAGATTTTTCCAGAAGGGATATGTAATGTTTTGAAAAGGGCATCAAAAAGTGGGAAGCCGATTTATATCACGGAAAATGGCATTGCCGATGTTGATGATTTAAAACGGCCTAAATTTATAAAGGAACATTTAAAATTTGTGCACAAATCAATTTCAGAAGGAATAGATATTCGAGGATATTTTCACTGGTCTCTTTTGGATAATTTTGAATTTGTGGAAATGAGAGGTTTTTGGCCCCGCTTTGGCCTAATCGAAATTGATCACAAAACTTTAGAGCGCAAACCGAGAAAGAGTTTTTATGAATACAAAAAGATAATAGCGGAAAATTCTGAAAACTAAATGTGGCGTCTTTGCGAGACTTGAAATTATCCCTGTGGATGATTTTAAACTCCCGCCGTATAAGAACCTCTCTTTCCCGTCTTTGCGAGGAAGGTACTCCTGACGTGGCAATCCAGAAATACGGTATATTTTCCTGGATCGCCACAGTCGTTTTGAGTACAAAACTCCTTCGCGAAGACGAGAAATAAAAAAAATAAAAATATAAAAAAATGTATAATAAAATTCCTTGCATTTATATTTTAGCCTCAGAAAGAAACGGAACTTTGTACGTAGGAGTTACAAGCAACCTTCAAAAAAGAATTTACGAACATAAAAATAATTTAGTGGATGGTTTTACAAAAAAATATAAAGTTCATAATTTAGTTTATTATGAAGTTTGCCCCTCCATGGAAGCTGCTATTTTAAGAGAAAAACAGCTTAAATCTGGATCAAGAAATAAAAAGATAAAATTAATTGAAAAAGAAAATACTACATGGTGTGACTTATATGACAGAATGATTGAAAGCGGATAAAATTCCTGGATCGCCACAGAAATTTGGAGTACCAAATTTCTTCGCGAAGACAAACTAAGGTTGCGAAGATAGAGAATTTTTTAATTTTTTTATGTTAATATGCTAATCCGCCAGCTGGCGGAGCTAATATGTTAACGTGTTTTATGTTATAATATATTCACCGATTAAATCTTGTAAAAAACAAATAGAAAAAATAAAAATGGAAAATGAAGTTTTGATAAAATTGAAAGACGTTGAGCTGACTTATAATGATGGCAAACCCAATGCTTATAGGGCTTTGCATGGAATCAATCTTGAAATAAGAAAGAATTCTTTTGTGATTATTTTTGGTCCTAGTGGTTGTGGTAAATCCAGCTTGCTAAATACTATTTCCGGCTTAGAGGTTCCAGATAAAGGAGAAATCATTGTGGCAGGAAAAAATTTACTTACCATGTCTAAGGGCGACCATGTGTATTTCCACAGAAAAACAATTGGAATGGTTTTCCAGTCTTATAATTTAATACCCACTTTGAGCGTGCTAGACAATGTAGCTATCCCGCAGATATTTGTTTCTAATAATAAAAAAAATAGAGAAGAGAAAGCAATGAAGCTTTTGAATAGATTTGGGATAGAACCCCAAGCGCACAAATTGCCCTCGGAACTCTCGGGCGGACAACAACAAAGAATTGGAATTGCCAGAGCAATCATCAATGATCAGCCCATAGTGTTAGCCGATGAACCGGTGGGAAATTTGGATTCCAAGTCAGCCAATAATGTGATGCAGATATTGAGCGAACTAAATAGAGATGAAAATAAAACTATAATAATGGTTTCACATAATCCGGAAAATATAATTTGGGGCGACCATATTATTTACATGAAGGACGGGAAAATTGTCAAAGAAGATATCCGAAATTCAATGGGGGAAACAACTCAGGTCAGTAAAGAAGAGGAAGATGAGTTTACTAAAATTGAAGCGATGCTTAGGAATTTCCAAGGCCTGACAGCTGAGCAAATTAAAATATTAATTACCCCGATGAAATCAGAAATTTTAACCAGAGCAGTTATGATTGATATGGATCAGAAACAAGTTAGTATTCTAGAGGAAAGTATTCGCAGAAGAATTTTAAATACTATGACACCAGGGGAATTTTTTGAAAAAATGGACAAGTCTGATAAGGAGGGTGGAGTAGATATGGATGTCAGAAAGGCGCACAAAGTAGCCAAGAAAGTAGAAGATTTGATCGCTTTGGCGCATATTGTCAATAACGCTGATAACGACGATCATGAGCAAAAAGCTAATGCCATTGTCAAGTATTTGTTAACCCAAGAGAACGTAAAAATTTCCCCTAACCAACTCAATAAATTAAAAGAATTAATTAAACATAGGATAATGAACAGGATTGATAGAGGTGTTTTCCGGGATTTTTTGGATGCTCCGCTTAATGCCGACGGGGCTGGCTTTAATTTCAAAACAGCCAAAAAAATAGCAAAAGCAGTGGATATAATATTGATGGTAGGCTATGGAATGGGTTAGGTATTTAGGAATATATGAAGTTAAGAATTTAGAAATAATAAACTTCTTCGCGAAGACAAACAGACGGAGGTCCCGTCTTTGCGAAAAATTATGTACTCATAATTTTGTGGCAATCCAGGATTTACAGTATTTTTTGAAATTTCTAGACTGCCACGCAAATTCCGAGTACAGAATTTACTCGCAGAGACAAGTAGCCGTCCGTCTTTGCGATGTTTAAATTATTCATAGGGGTGATTCAAAACTCCTGACGTGGCAATATTAAACTACAAACTGTGAACTTACATATACCGTAAACCGTGAACTATTTAATAAATTTATGTTGATATTTGATACAATTAGAATATCGGCCCGATCGTTTAAGAACAATCGACTCAGAACGTTCTTGACAGTGATGGGTATTAGCGTGGGAATTTCTTCCATTTTCTTTTTGGTTTCTTTGGGTTATGGTTTTCAGAAAGTTGTGTTAGAACGAATAGCCACCAGTGATTCATTGTTATCTATTGATGTATTTCCCAAACCTGGTGACAGCGGTGAATCCAATGTTATTTTAAATAAAGATATTCCAGAGATAGAAAAAGTAGACGGAGTTTCAAAAATTGCGCCAATCATTACTCAAAAATTTAAATTGCACAGCGGAGGCTTTACTACAGATGCAAAAGTGAACATCGTTAACGGAGATTTTTTTAAGCTGGAAGGTTTAGCTATTCAGAAAGGTGAATTTCTTTCCGATAAGGGTAAAAATGAGATTGTGGCAACTAGCTCCGTTTTGGACTTGTTGCATATTAGCAGTGATAATTTTGAAAATAATGAGATAACAATAGATATTTCCACTTTGACTGAGAAAGAATTGGATACAACTAAAAATAATAAGACCGTAGAAAAGAAATATAAAATTGTCGGAATGATAAATGATAAATCAAAAGCCAATGTTTATATTACAAATTCATCGGTGTCAGATTTGGGATTTGATTATTTTAACCGGATAAAAATAAGAGTTACTTCGGAAGAAAGAATAAACTCAGTGAGAAATGCGATAAGCGAAAAAGGTTATATTGTCTCAGCTATTTCTGATACGGTAGAGCAAACTAGAAAAATATTTAATGTAATTCAAATAGTGCTGTTGTCTTTTGGCATGTTGGCTTTGGTTGTTAGCGCAATCGGGATGTTTAATACGATGACTATATCCCTGTTGGAAAGAACTCAGGAAATTGCTATAATGAAATCACTCGGCGCTAGCGCTCGAGATATCTGGAGCATGTTTTTAACGGAATCTGTCCTAATTGGTTTTTTGGGCGGAACGATCGGAATCGGAATCGGATTTGCTGGCACAGAATTTGTTAATGTGCTACTCAATTTAGTGGCTAAGAATTTTGGCGGAGTAAGTGTGGACATATTTTATATCCCGCTGTGGTTTGTTGTTTTTATAATAATATTTTCTACAGTAGTGGGGTTGGTCACAGGATTTTATCCAGCCAAAAGAGCCGCGGCGCTGGATACACTAGAAGCGTTGCGATATAAATAAAATGATATAAATCACGTCGCTCGCGAAGCGACATGATAAATCTCTAATCTACACGAATTTTTTCACTAATCTTCTCGAATTCATTGGAGATTATTCGAGACTTATTAGGGTCGATTCGTGATTTAAATCCTTATATGAAATTCAATAAAGAAACTTTTGAAATAATATTTTTTGCCAGAGCGGGGCAGGGAGCCAAAAGCATTGCTGAATCTTTGGCACAAGCAGCGGTAAGCGAAGGAAAATTCGTCCAGGCTTTTTCTTTTTATGGACCGCAACGAAGCGGGGCGCCCACTAAGGCTTATGTAAAAATTTCTTCTAATCCCATCCGTAATCATGAGCCAATCACTGATCCGGACGTAGTAGTGGTTTTGGACGACACGCTTGTAACTAGTGAAGATGTGGGAAAAAATATTACCGAGCATGAATCTGTGATTGTTAATACGCGAAAAAATGAAGAAGAGATACGAAAAAGCATTCGCGATTTCAAGGGGAATATTAAAGCCATTGATGCTAACGGAATCGCCTTGGATACGGTGGGAATAATCCAGCCCAATGGCGTGATTTTGGGGAAGTTAATCGGCGTAACGGAGATTGTAAAATTGGAAAGTGTGATCAATCAATTTCGGGAAATTTTTGAGAAAAAAATCGGAGTAGAGCTGACCCAAAAAAATATTTTGGCGATTGAGAGAGGATACGACGCACTCTGACGAGAATTTCAAATTTCAAATTTCAAATTTTAAATGAATTTCAAATGACAAAGCATTAAATGTAATACCAAATAAACTAAATCTATACTACAGCGTTTGTCATCTTGAGCGGAATTGAGCTCAGCAGAGCGAAATGAAGTCGAAAGATCTGGGCCCAGATTCCTCGATTTCGTTCATCCTCTCTGAATCGGACTCACTTCACTCGGAATGACATCGTAGCAGTATTTAAGTTGATTTGGTGCAATTAGCGATTAGTTTAAAATTAAATTATTATATTTATTCGTATAATTCGCTTGCCACGTGATAAAAAATTTATTTTTTATTTTACGTGGTAATTAGTAAACATTTATGGAGAAAGGAGCAATTATAAAACATGATATAAAAAATGCGGCGCCGACCGGAAGTTGGAGAAATTACGCCCCAAACGTGGATAGCGAAAAATGTATTGGATGTAGTACCTGTGTTAAATATTGTCCGGATGCTTGTATTATTTTAAAAAATAGAGAGGATGGAAAGCCGACGAAACTGGCGGATATTGATTTGGAATTTTGTAAAGGTTGCGGCGTGTGTGCCCAGGTTTGTCCGGTCAAAGCAATTAAAATGGTATAAAGTAGACAGTATTTTGTATAATGTATGGATGATAAAAAAATAAAATCTTTTGTTGATTTGTAAAAAATTTTCAATGAACTCTCTTTACAAAAAATGGGTCTGTCTTTGCGAGGAGGTACTCCGACGTGGCAATCCAGAAGTATATTCAATTATAGAGATTTGTTTTTTTCTGGACTGCCACGCAATTTGAGAGTACTCAAATTACTCGCAGAGACAAATACAAATAAAGGACATAATCGAGGTTTAACGAGGAGTTATACAGAGGGAATAAATAAGAATTCTTAAAAATTGCAAATCAGACAATTATAGTTGTAAAATTAATAAATGGTTTAAAAAAGATTAAAAACAATGATACCAAATACTAAATACAAAATACCAAATACTAAGAAAGTTGCCTTAACCGGTGGCGCAGCTTCAGCCGAAGCTTTGCGCCAAATTAATCCTTTTGTAATGCCGGTTTATCCAATCACTCCGCAGACTCCGATTATCGAATCTTTTGCCAAGATTTGCGCGGATGGAAAAGCGGATACGGAAATAATCACAGTTGAATCTGAACACAGCGCAATTTCAGCCGCGATCGGTTCGCAAGCCGCTGGAGTGCGCACCGTAACGGCTACAAGTTCACAGGGTTTAGCTTTGATGAATGAAATTCTTTATATTGCCAGCGGGATGCGACTCCCAATCGTGATGTTGATTTCTGCTCGCGCTTTGAGCGCTCCGCTAAACATTCATGGAGATCATAGCGATGTAATGGGAGCACGGGACACGGGCTGGATCCAACTTTTTTCTGAAACTGTGCAGGAAGTTTATGATAATACAATTATAGGAACAAAATTGGCCGAGAAATCAGAGCTGCCCATTATGGTGGTGATGGATGGTTTTACCACTTCGCATAACGTAGAAAATTTAGAATTACTTTCTGATGAAATCGTCAAAGATTTTGTGGGCGAGTATAAAAATGAGAATGCTCTTTTGAATGTCGATAAACCGGTGAGCTACGGTCCAGTAGCTTTGGCAAATTCTTATTTTGAATTTAAACTTGATCAAGAAAAAGCGATGGATGAAGTGGTAGATAATTGTAAAAAAGTGATGAAAGAATTTAAGGAAATTTCCGGTAGAAAATATAATTTATTTGAAGAATATCATATGGAAGATGCTGACACGGTTATTGTTGTAATGGGGGCGACAGCCGGGACAGCTAAGGATGCTGTGGATAAGCTAAGAAAAGAAGGTAAAAAAGTAGGGCTTTTAAAAATAAAATTATTCAGACCTTTTCCCTATGAAGCCGTAGCTAAAGCTCTAAAAAATATAAAAAGTGTAGCCGTGATGGATAGGGCAATTTCTTCGGGTTCCATGCCCGCGTTGTATTCTGAAATAAATAATACGCTTAGATATGCAGACTTGAACGATATAAAAATAAATAGTTATGTTTATGGATTGGGAGGAAGAGATATTTTTATTAAAGATATTGAGGGGATTTTTAACGACATGATGGGTGGGAAGGTTGATAAAAAAGTGAGATATATAAAATAGCCAGGAGATCATCTGCCATCGGGTCAAAAGTCATCAAAAACAATTTCAAATTTAAAATTTTGAATTTCGATTGAATGTTTAAATGATGAAATGATTAAATAAATGTGCTTGTATGTCTTTGCGAGGAGGGTAATCCCGACGTGGCAATCTAGAAATATATTTTTAAAAATTAAAAATTGATTCGAAATTCAAAATTAAAAATTCAAAATTTAATTAAAATATATGGAAATAAAAGAACTATTAGAAAAATCAAAAAGTATTTGGGGCGATGAGAAATTAAGCCTGGCTCAAATAATTGTGCGAACTGGAAAAGTTTTTGGCGATATTTGTCGCTGGGAAAGGAATGTTCAGAAAGACAAAGAAACTCACAATGACTATGAATTAAAAAAAGAATTAGGCAATATGATTTTTTCCAATATCAGATGGTGTGATGATTTGGGTTATGACCCTGAGGAATGTATAAAAATAGCGATTGAGTGTCAGGAGAAGTTTGTGAAAGAAAATGAAAAATAATACTAATATAATTTTTAATTTTTAATTTTGAATTTCGATTGAATTTTGAATGACTAAATTATTAAAAAAGAAAGCGTGTTTGGGTGTCATTGCGAGTCGGTACTCCGACGTGGCAATCTCGTATGAAATAACTAATAATAAAAAATATGAAATTTGAACATATTAAAACAAATTTAGAAAAAGAAAATGAATATCCAAAGTTAGTGCGGGATAACATTCCTGAAGTAGTAGGTAAATTAACAGGCAAAGAAGTAAAGACAAGAATTTTGGAAGATGATGCGGAATATTCAAAATTCTTATTGAAAAAAATTGAAGAAGAAGCTCATGAACTTGCTAATGCAGAAAGCAAGGAGCATATTGCCGAGGAGGTTGCAGATGTTATGGAGCTCATTGAAGCAATATTGGAATTTAATGAACTCGATTGGGAAACGATTGAAAAAATAAAAAAAGAAAAAGCTGAAAAAAGAAGAGGATTTAAAAAGAGAATTTTAATGTTGGAAAAAGTTTAGATAAAAAACGCATCCCTCCTCCCCTTTTTGAGGGGAGGTGCCCGGAGGGCGGAGGGGTGAAGCAGAATGATTTATTTTTTAAAACAAGAAAATATTTTAATTTTTACACCACCCCCTCCCAACCTCCCCCTCAAAGAGGGGGAGGGGTAAGAAGCGAATTTTATGAGAGAAATCCATAATTTAAAAACGCAGAAAGTAATTAGAAAAAAGCTAAGATCTTCAGCTACTCCTCAAGAAATAATTTTGTGGTCAAGATTAAAAGGAAAACGGTTGGGTTGTAAATTTAGAAGACAGCAATCTTTTGGAAAATATATTGTAGATTTTTATTGCCCAGAAAAGAATCTAGTTATAGAATTAGATGGATGGCAACATAAGGAGCAAATAGAATATGATAATGAGCGTTCAAAATTTTTAGAAAGTTTAAATCTTAAAATAATAAGATTTTGGAATAATGATATAAATAATAATTTAGATAGTGTTATTTTAGAAATAGAAAAATATTTATAATTTTGTAATATTACACCACCCCCAACCCCTCCTCAGAGAGGAGGGGAGGATGAAGACAATATGAACCAACAACTAACAAAAAACTATTCTCCTGGTGGCGATACTTGCGCCGGTTGTGGAATTCCTGTGATTGTAAGAAATATTTTGGATGTCGCTACTGACCCGATCGTGATTATAAATGCTACGGGATGCTTGGAAGTGACTTCCACTATTTATCCATATACTGCTTGGAAAGTCCCTTATATCCACAATGCTTTTGAAAATGCAGCAGCAACCGCTGCTGGTGTGGAAATCGCTTATCAAGCAATGCGAAAAAGAGGGTTGATAGATAAGAAAATAAAATTTGTAGTCTTTGGAGGAGATGGTGGGACTTTTGATATTGGACTTCAATCTCTCTCAGGAATGCTAGAGCGGGGGCACGATGTCCTTTATGTAGCTTATGATAATGAAGGTTATATGAATACGGGCGGTCAACGCTCTGGTGCAACGCCAATTGGGGCTAGCATGGAAACTACGCCAGCCGGCAAAAAATCATACGGCAATAAAAATTCTCGTAAAAATATGATGCAGATCGTGGCTGGACATGGCGTGAAATATTTAGCTCAAGCTAATGTGGCTTATGTAGAGGATTTAAGAAAAAAAGCTAAAAAAGCTTTGGCAGTCGAGGGGGCGTCTTTTCTTTTAGTTTTTCAACCTTGTACCAATGTTTGGAAATTTCCCACCTCTGATTATGTTAAAGTGGGGAAGTTGGCTACAGAAACAAATTACTGGCCGCTTTATGAAATTGAAAATGGCCAATATAAATTAAGTTTAAAAAACGACAACTCTAAACCGATAGAAGAATATTTAAAAATTCAAAAAAGATTCAAACATTTATTTGCAGTGGGAAATGAAGAAATCTTGGAAAATATTCAGCGAAAGGTGGATAAAGATTGGGAAAAATTGTTGAAATTGAGCCGAGAATGAGATTTGAACTCACGACCTGCACGTGTAGTTTATCAGCCTCTGGCTGAAGTGTGTTGAGCCACCTGTCGGAAACGAACCGACGACCTACGCGTTACGAGTGCGTTGCTCTACCAACTGAGCTAAGGTGGCTTACGTAATTTCTCACCGACTTTTTCATTTCATATTTTTTTGTTTGTCTCTGCGAGTAATTTCTGTACTCGGAATTTGCGTGGCAGTCCAGTTTTTCAAAACATATCTAAATCTTGCATATTCCTGGATTGCCACGAATAATTTGAGTACAATTTGAATCATCTTTGGAGATAATTCAAATATCGCAAAGACAGACTTCATTTTTTTCATATGAAGTCAGTAAACAGTTGCCGGCTTGTTGCTTGTACTAAAACAAGTATTATTGTAATATAAATATAGTTAAATATCAAATAATAATTAAAGTAACTATTCAACCCTCTCTAAAGATAAAATAAAATCCTCTGTCTTTGTGAGTCGGTACTCCGACGTGGCAATCCAGGATCTCTACGTTAAAACCTAGACTGCCACGCAAATTCCGAGTACAGAAATTACTCGCAGAGACGGTAAAAAAGATTATTTTGGAAAAAGTTGGACAGTTGCTAATTGAAAAAATATGGAAATAATCTTGGGCATAGCAGTTTTTATTGTGTTGGTTTCGATTAAACAGATCAATCAATACGAAAGAGGGGTTAGATTTACGATTGGAAAATATACGGGGATTATGGAGCCAGGTTGGAGATTAGTTGTTCCAGTTTTTCAAAGCTATCAAAAAGTAGATATGAGAATTAAGGCGGTGGACGTGCCGGATCAAGAAGCTATTACCAAAGATAATATTTCAGTTAAAGTGAATGCCGTTATTTATTATAAAGTTAAAGATGCTAATAAAGCTATTATTGAAGTAGAAAATTTCTTTTATGCCGTTAGCCAGCTCGCCCAAACTACGATGAGAAATGTAGTCGGTGAAGTCAACTTGGATGAGTTACTTTCTAATCGAGATACCATTGCAGAAAAAATCAGAAGTATTGTGGACTTAGCTACTGATGCTTGGGGAATTGCAGTAAACTCCGTAGAACTCAAAGATGTTAATCTTCCAGAGGAGATGAAAAGAGTAATTGGCAAGCAAGCTGAAGCAGAAAGAGAAAAAAGATCAGTCATTATTAAAGCTGAAGGAGAAGTAATTGCGGCCGAAAATTTAGCCAAGGCTGCCAATACTTTAGCCGCTTCCAATGGTGCGCTTCATCTGCGAACTCTAAGCACAATTAATGATGTAAGCTCGGATCAATCCAATACTATAGTGTTTGCTTTGCCAATAGAGGTTTTGCGAGCGATTGAAGGGATGAATAAGAGATAAACTAAAAACTTTCAAAGAAAAGTGCGGAGTTGTTTTCAGTTAAAGAGTTCGGGAAATAATGAATGTAGTCATCGAGTCAACGGTCATTAGTCATCAAAGTTAAAATGTATTTTCGATGACCGTTTGCAGATGACCGATGACTTCAAATTTTTCAGCGTCTCCCATAACATATAATTCATGATTCAATTCGCCAGTGTTAAATTGTTGCGTTGTTTTAATGTTTTTATGTTTTAATATGAATTGAATTTTCCCTTGCATCCAAATTCTTTCATGGTATAATAAATTAAATTAAAAAACTTTAACAAAATAAAAAAATATGCAAAATAAAAAAATTATAGCAATAGTATTGTTGTTTGTTGCTGGTTTTGTGTTGGTTTACTTATCGCAGGCAGATAAGCTATTTAGCAGAAAAACAAATATCCCCGGTGAAGCCAAGGAGGAGAAGTTAGTTAAATTAAACTTACCAAAATTAAAATGTGATTTTGGTTCTGATCAAGATGCTTACAATGAAGCTAGCAATAATAATAATTTAGATGCTTGTAGCTGTATTAGTAATGAAGAG
>Ga0076189_124_pt1 | contig 5308 bp, 4 predicted proteins | sample RifGroE1_FD_68253 | JGI IMG/M metagenome (GOLD analysis project Ga0076189, IMG submission 68253) | Parcubacteria (Moranbacteria) bacterium GW2011_GWE1_35_17
TGGAAATTGATCGCAAGAAATGAATTTTCCAAACTTTCCTTCGCGCGTTACTAATTTTCCGGTTTCGCATTGAGGGCATTTTTCTCCCGTTTCTTTGGGTCCTTCTAAGATTTTTCCATCGATAGTTCGAGCTCCGGTACAATCTGGAAATTTTTCACAACTTAAAAATTTTCCAGTTTTGCCTAGCTTAATAATCATAGCGCCCTTACAAAGTGGACATTTATATTTGGCGTCTGCTTTTCCAAGATTGGTAACTTTTTCTATTTTTTCTTTAGATTTTATTTCTTTGGTAAACGGCCCATAAAAAGATTTTAAAATTTTAGCGTATTCTTTTTTTCCGCTAGCTATTTCATCTAGATTATCTTCCATTTGCGATGTGAATGAATCACTAATAAGAAATCGCTTACCGTTTCTCCTGTGTCTGTGGGTTTTAGTGTGCGTCCTTCTTTATCGACGTAGGCTCTGTCTTTAAGCGTTTTTATAATGGCTGCGTAAGTTGAGGGACGTCCAATGCCTCTTTTTTCTAATTCTTTAATCAAACCTGCTTCAGTATAGCGAGGAGGGGGAAGAGTTTCTTTTTCATTTGATTCAATATCGATGAATTTTAATTTTTCTCCCATTTTAACTTTCGGTAGTTCTATATCTTCTTTGATAGCATGCGTGTCAGCGCTGTACCATCCTTGAGAAAGCACGCGTGAACCTTTGGTGATAAAAACTGGAATTTTTTTATTTTCTCCCACTGTGACAGTTAGCTTCATACTCAAAAGAACAGCTTCGGTCATTTGTGAGGCAACGGTGCGAATCCAAATTAAATTATAAAGTTTAATTTGTTCAGGATTATCGCCAGCGGAAAGTTTATTAAAATCAGTGGGGCGAATAGCTTCGTGCGCTTCTTGAGCGGATTTGCTTTTGGTTTTAAATACTCGCGGTTTTAGTTTTTCTGCTCCAAATTTTTTGGTAATTATTTGGGCGATTTGAGTTTGTGCTAAACTACTTAAAACGGTACTGTCGGTTCTCATATAGGTAATATGTCCCGCTTCGTAAAGTCTTTGGGCGAGAAACATTGTTTTGGACGGTGCCATTCCTAATCTTGAACTAGCCGCTTGCTGCAGGGTGGAAGTGATAAAGGGCGGGTAGGGCATACGGCGAATTTCCCTTTCGGTAATATTAGACACTAGCCAGTCATCTTTTTTGCCAGCCTTTAATATTTCATCAACTTCTTTTTTATCGCGAGGTTCCAGTGTACAAATTAAATTAAATCTATTTTTAGTTTTATTTTCTACTGTTGAAATGATACTCCAATATTTCTCTGCGATGAAAGCCTGAATTTCTTTTTCTCTCTCAACCAAAATTCTTAGAGCTGGAGATTGTACTCGTCCGGCGCTTAGTCCATAACGAACTTTTTTCCAAATCAATCCGCTTAGATCATAACCAAAAAGTCGGTCCAATACTCGACGAGCTTCTTGGGCGTTTTTTAAATTTAGATCAATAGCGCGTGGATGTTTAATAGCTTCTGTGACAGCTTGCTCGGTAATCTCGTGAAAGACAATTCTTTTGGCTTTTTTTAAACCCAACGCTTCAGCCAGGTGCCAAGCAATTGATTCTCCTTCACGATCAGGATCAGTTGCCAAAAGGACCTCAGTAGCTTTTTTGGCACTTTTTTTAAGATCCGCAATAACTCCTTCTTTACCTTCCAAAATTTCATAATGAGGCAAGAAATCATTCTCAATTTCAATCGCTTTTTTGTTACTCTTGGGTAAGTCGCGGATGTGACCAACGGAAGATTTTACCTCATAGCCGCTGCCGAGATATTTTTTGATGGTTTTTGATTTGGATGGAGACTCGACGATGACTAGTTTCATATATTTGGAATTATTATTTTATGGATAATTAATTTCGAATTTTGAATTTTGATTCAAATCTTAATTTTTTAATTTTAAAACATTTAATTAAATTTATTTTTTTTATCATTTAATCATTAAAAATTCCTGCCGGCCGGTAGGCGGGGATTCGAAATTCAAAATTACAACGATATATAATTTTGCCCTCCTATATCTTTAACCGCTCCTTTCATCTCGAGCATAATTAAAGTTGAGGAGACGCCACTGGTGTTCATTTTAGAGAGTTTAATAATTCTGTCAATGTGAGTTGGTTCATGGGAAAGTATTTTTATAATAATTTCCTCTTCTTCGGAAGCGGGAATAAATTCGCGAGCGGTCTTTTTTTCTTGAAATTTTTCTAAATTTAATTCTTCTAAAATATCCGTTACGCCACTAACAATTTTTGCGCCTGATTTGATAAGTTGATTGGTGCCCTGAGAGCTGGGTGAAAAAATACTTCCTGGCACGGCAAAAACTTCTCGGTTAAAATCCAGAGCCATGCTGGCGGTAATAAGAGTCCCGCTGGCGGGAGCAGCTTCAATTACTACTGTGCCTAGAGTGAGGCCTGCCATTAAGCGATTGCGAGCAGGAAAAGTCTGGGGCATAGCCTGAGTTCCTAAAGGGTAGTCACTAACAAGCGCGCCATTACCTATAATATGACGAGAAAGATTGAAATTAGTGCGTGGGCCAATGTTTCTATCTTCTAAACTACTGCCAAGGATAGCTAAAGTTTTTCCTCCGCCGTCTAGGGCTCCCCGATGAGCAAAAGCATCAATACCAAGAGCTAGCCCCGAGACTACTGTTATGCCCGCTTGGGCTAAGTTTTGAGCTAGCGAGGTGGCGACTTGCTGACCATAAGAAGAATATTTTCTCGAGCCCACGATAGCAATCAGTGGAGAGGAATTAAAATCAAATTCTCCTTTGACATAAAGTATTTGCGGAGCCGATGGAATTTCTTTGAGCGGAGCGGGGTAAGCGTCGTCGTAAAAAGAAATAGCTCTGATATTTTCTTTTGCTAGCTTATCCCATTCTTCTTGGGGATTAATTTTATTTCTTTCAGTAACGATAATGCGAGATAACTTTTCACCTAGTCCGCTGGCAATTAATTCATTCAGAGAGCTATTCCAGATTTTTTCTCCACTTTCAAAATAACTCATCAATATTTTTATTTTCTGAGGACCGACTCCGTTTATTTTATTTAGAGCGTTTAAATAGAACATAGTAACATTTTAACATGTTAACATAGTAGCATATTATTATTTGAAGATAAACATGTTTTAATTTGTATTAAATAATTAACGAGTTAACGAATTAACGAGTTGGGAAATCTGTTAGCATTTGTTTTAAAAAGTAATTCGTTAACTCGTTAATTCGTTAACTAATAAATAGTAAATTCTGATGTCTAGACAAATTTTTAGATATACTATATAATTTATTTTAGTTTGAAAAAATAAATTATTTGGGCCGATAGCTTCAGCCAAAGGCTGATCACCCTCTGGGTGACATCTGGTTGCGGAGATTGCTCACTAGTTCTCAATCACTTGCACAGAGTTCTAAAAGTAAATAATATTTTGGGCCGATAGCTCATCTGGTAGAGCGCCTCATTTGCACTGAGGAGGTGGCGGGTTCGAGTCCTGTTCGGTCCACAAATTAAACCCCGATTCAACATCGGGGTTTTTATTAACCAGAAAAACCACTAGCTTTAGCCAGTGTGTGCGTTTAAATTGTAAGGCTCTGCCACTAAATTTTGCTTATTAACTTTTTGACAGCAAAAAGTTACAAAAACTGCCACACATACTCCCAAAATAAATAAATCTAACTCTCATTCCGCTAAAACTTCAGACTGCGCATCCGCTCCGTAACAAAGTTTTTTAACGCTCCCTCTCGAGTTGATTTATTATATTTTAGTCGTAAAGCGTGGACTGTGTATTTGATATGTATTTGAGGTATATTTTAGTATATATATATTAACTTTAAAGCCCTCTTAAAGCGAGCAAGTATAGAAACCACCAGTAGCACTGGTGGTTTTCATTTGCGTGCTATTGACTTTCGGGCATTTTTATGCTATACTTCAATGTTAGTTCGTTTCTTGACAATCTAGTGTAAATTTCCATCACCCAACCTTTATCCTTAGTTAGTAGTCTAATTTGGGATAAATATTGAGTGATGGAATGAAACTATAATAATAAAATTCTCGGGAGGAAAAAGCTATGAAAAATGCTAGAAGAGCCAGTGCAATATCACTGATAATTATTGGAATTTTTCTGGGTTTTTGGGGAAGCATAGTATTTTACATATCATGGTTGGTTTCTCCTCTTATGGGTTTTGCCATGATGGTATGCAATGATAATATGCCAGAGCGTTATATTTTTTTTACATATCCAAAGTGGATTAACGCACTTTTTATAAGTGCAGGAATTGTTTTGGGGGGACTATTCATGTGGGGAGTCCTAGCGGAAATATGGATTACGACAGTAAAGAAGTTCTCTTGGATTCCGATAGGGCAGATTTTTGTGACAGCAATTTTATTTTTCCTAGGCGCCGTTGCTCAGATATTGTATTGCAAGTTTCAAGAAAGAAAATCAACATCAAGAATCGGCTAGTCGGATTTTTGATAAAAAACATTATAAAAAACGGAGGGGATTATGAAAAGGACAGTTATTGTTTTTGTAGCATTATTGTCAATGTTTTGGTTGGTTGCGTCCAATTGCGTTGCCGAAGAACAATCTAAGTTGGATGTCAAAATCATTTTGGAGGATGGTAGCCTCTATCATATGACAGAGGGAGATAAGGCCCAGTGGAAATTTTTTATCGAAAGTGATCAGTCGGTGACGATAAAAGAAGTGTTGATTGTATTTAAATCAACAAAATTCACTAAACAAGTAGATGCCAATGCTAAAAGAACTAAGGACAGCGTTATTATGTACGGGACAATAATAAACCCCCGTGCCAGCGCATCAATTATTGAAAATGCTATTGCAGCAACGCGAGACGCCCTAGACAATTAGGATTGTTGCGAACAAGCATAAAAAGCCGATTGCGGAAAACTGCAATTCGGCTTTTTAAATTTGTTGACAAATAATATTTTTGGCGCATAATTTAAAATCAGCTCGTTAAAATTTAAATTTAATCAAAATTTAATTTGATATAAATATCTGGTAATCAATCAATTTTTTTTGTTATTAATATAATGAGGGAGGTGGCTTAGATGAAAGTTGAAATTAAATTTGATAACATATCTGTAAATACTCTGGCAAAAATGCAGATAATTTTTGGTAACCGCTTGAAGGTAATTAATTTTTCCAAAAAAAATCAATTGGCGGATGTTGTTTTTATTTCAGAATTTCCAGATGATAATGAACCATCTTTGGATGAGATGTTTGGTTTGGTAATTAGGGTAGTAAATGAAGTAAATATCAAAACCCTTA
>Ga0076189_123_pt1 | contig 5168 bp, 4 predicted proteins | sample RifGroE1_FD_68253 | JGI IMG/M metagenome (GOLD analysis project Ga0076189, IMG submission 68253) | Parcubacteria (Moranbacteria) bacterium GW2011_GWE1_35_17
GTTTAGGGATTATGAACATTTGATTTTTACAGCTGGCAATCAAGTTAAAATAGTGGAGCTCGATAATCGATCCCTAAAGAATATAAGCGATTTAGTTTCTATTAATTCAACCAAAGTTAAGGCAACCTATAACTTAAGAGAAGATAATCTTTTCTTTATCGATAACGCAAGTGAGATAGACAAGCTTTATTCAATTAGTCTAACCGAGGAAACAGAAGAATAAAATATGAGTAATAATTTTCAACTAGTAATGCCATATCTATTAAGCGGAATTCTTGTTTTGATTTTGATTTCATTTACTTTGAATATAATATTATTTTTAAAATTAAAAAAGATCAATCAATCAGCGCAAAACTTTTTTTCAGGAAAAAACGGCAAAGACTTGGAGGAAGTTTTGAGCAGTCAGTATAAATTAATTCTTAAAAATGAAAAAGATATCAAGGAGTTATTTGATGGTTATGAAAAAATATTTAATATTGCTGCCAAAGGAATTCAAAAGGTGGGGGTGGTAAGATATAATCCTTTTAAGGATATGGGCGGAAATCAAAGTTTTTCTATCGCAATGTTGGATAGGGATAATTCAGGTTTAATAATCTCTACTTTAGCTACTCGAGATGGGGTAAGAGTCTTTAGTAAATCGATTATCAATGGAGAGTGCAATGATTTTCCTCTGATTGAAGAAGAAAAAAGAGCCATAAAAGTGGCCAAGACTTCAAAGAAGGTTGCAACGGTGTAAGTTTAGGAATTTAGGAATCTGGGAATTTGTGAATGCAAGAATTTAAGATATGTGATTTAATATTTGAGCAATAAAAAATTTACGTACATATGTAAGTAAATGTTTACGTAAATGATATCAGCTTCTGATGATTATCTTTAGTAACGCGAGAATACGACCGTATTCTCGCGTTACTTTTAATCAGGAAAACCACCGCCTTTAGGCGGTGTGTGCGTTTGAGCTTTAAGGCTTTGCCACCAATTTTTTCTCACTAACTTTTTGACAGCAAAAAGTTACAAAAACTGCCACACGTACTCCTAAAATAAATAAATCTAACTCTCAATCGCTAAAACTTCAGACTCCGCATTCGCTACGTAACAAAGTTTTTTAACGCTCTCTTCGAGTTGATTTATTTTATTTTAGTCATAAAGTGTGGAAATGTATCTGATATGTATTTGCTTTTAAGATTATATTAATTCCTTGACAACTCACCGCCCCCCCCTATAAGCTAAAGCCAAGTTCTTTAAAATTTAACTAAGGGAGGCAAGAGTATGAAACATTAAGCACGTAGCATAAAGCATGAAATCTGTTTACTCACTACACATTAAAAATTCAGAAAAGGAGACTGATCATGAAAAGAATTATCTTTGTAACTTTGTTTTTGAGTTTCTTTGGTTTTAATTATAGTGCTTTGGCATATGATGCTTGTGATTTTAATAATCATTTTATTCCATGCACCTATCAGAACCAAAATTTTGATTCTTTGGTTACTGGAAATTTTGTATTAGGCTATGTTCCCGTATCTTGGTCATCTGTTCACTATCTTTATTTTAACTTTTCCGAAACCACCGTTAGCTACTATTCTCAAACCATAGCAGACAATACTTTTAATTATCACAGTTTTAGTAATAGCTCTAATCATCTCTTTATAATTGGCGAATACTACCCAACAGGTTTTTGGGGAAGTGGCAATGATTTTGCTCAAGAAGGTCCTGGCTTTGCTTTATTTGGTGCTATTGCTCCTTCTATGAATCTTTACATCACTCGCAGTCCTGAGTTGGGCGGAGGAGTTTCGGATTATCCGGCTGGAGAGAATATCTATTGTGGAATTGATAGCTATGAAATTTGTGAGGCATCTTTTCCATTAAATACTGTAGTAACTCTGGATGCCAGTCATAATGAAGGATATGAATTTAGTCATTGGGAAATCAATGATTTAGCGATGGCGGATATCGATGGTTCGATAGATGTTACGATGGATGAGGCTAAAAATGTGGTGGCGGTGTTTTATCTCAAGGCTGATGATTTCGTGTTTCCTGTGCTTGCCGAAGGCGTGACAAATCCATTACAAAACAAATTCAATCCCGTTGGAGATGGGTGGAATGGTCCTGGCGTGGGAGAATATAGCGCAGCAGCTGGACATTTGGGACAGGATTATGTGATGAACTACAACAATGGTGATGGTAACGCAGCTGGCGAACCTGTCTATGCAGTTGCCAATGGAACTATTGTGGAGGTAATGAATAATCAAAATACCTCTTATGGCTGGTGCAATAATTCTGACCATGGTTGGGGACCAGTGGTGGTTATCCGTCATGAAAACAGAGACGGATTTGGCACCACGGGATCAATAGTAACTACTTCTTGCGACACAGAAACAAATCCAACTGTGATTTATTCCCTATACGGACATCTCTCCAAAACAAGTATTCAAAATCTTCAAATTGGACAAACTGTTCATATGGGCGATCAGCTTGGGGTAACTGGGGCGTACGGAGTTGATCAAAGTAGTTGGACAACAAATCATCTTCATTTTGAACTCAAAGATGAAGTTGGTTATGCCGAAGGAGTGTGGTACAAGACACCAGCAAATGAGGGAGTCTGTCCGGAGTCAACGAGCTACCCATGTGATTCTTATCTGGTCAAGGGAGTTGGAACAGCCTATTCTATGGGGAGTAATTTCGCTCCTCATCGATATGAACCTGGAGCATTTATCAATCTGAATTAGCAATAAATCTTCAAGGCATTCAATGAAACACGAGGGGGATGGAAATAATTTTCCATCCCCCTATATTTTTTATAACTACTATATAAATAAAAAAACTCTATTTTTTTTCTATAATATTATAAGTAAAAGATTCAGCTACTTTAAATAATTCTTCTTTATCGATTACAGAATCGGCTTGAAAGTAATAATAATACGGATTGTTATTCGCCTTAATTTCTACCCCGTTATAAGTGTATCCTGCATATTCTAAACATTCTCCACATTTTTGCTCTGCATTTTTGTCAATTTGAATTGAATACACTTTGTAATCATAATCAATATTTAATTTTTTATCTAATATTTGTGATTGAGATTTGGAATATATTTTCTTTACGATATTTATACGCTCATTTTCATATTTTGATCTTGTGACAACAATTCTTTCATTGATGTTGTTAGATTTATTCAAGTAATAAAAAGATCCCATATCAGAAAAATGAATATTGTAATTGCATGGATAAGAAAAAGTAAAATAATCATTTCCTTTCAAATAATAATATCCATTTCTTGATTCATCCCAAGAGATTAAATTAGATTTTTCATCACAAACAGGCGTTTCTGGATTAACTTCGTATGTCTTTTCTTCTTCGGGAGAAATTGATTTTTTATTTTCACTATTAATATTCTCATCTGATTTATTCACTTCCTCTTTATTCCCCAACCCTGAATTATTCAAAATAACATTATTTTTATTTTGCATTTCTTCTTTTTTATTTGTAGATAGGAAAGAAAAACCTAGAGCTGCTGCAATAGCAACGATTATTAAACTGCCTGCGATGGTTGATATTTTTTTATTCATCATTTTTTTATTTTTATTAAAGTTTTTTAGATGGTTTTAGTATAGCAAATAAATTTGATATTTAGAAATAAACCTTATCCATTAAGTGGGATTAATTTGTCATGATTATATAGTGAAGTCGGAATTTATTTATTTAGTCTAGCAACTTAATTGTTGCGATAATTTTTTCAAATATAGCTCTATTCTCCTCACAATCTTCCGGATAGGAAAACACAATTGTATCCGATCCATTTTTTATTAATATATTAATCCATAGTTCTCCAGCAAAAGCTCCCCTATAAGATGTTTTCTCTGTTTTAATATTGTTAATTTTAACTGTTTCTTGTGTGAAATGTTCAGGATTGTTTGTTTTTTGTTCTTCTATTATTTTATCAATGGGCTCCTCTTTTGTGTAAACTATGAGTTGATTCATGATTTGGGCATCTGGTATATTTTTTGCATCTTCAGGACTTATTGTATAAAGACCAATCATAATATCTCGGCGAGATTTATTGAGAGACAGTTCTGGGGGATATCTAAATTGTATTATATTCTTTTCATCTCTAAATGTTTTCCATTTTTTCTTATTTTCAGTAATTTTTATAATAGTGGGTATGTGGGAGTCGTATTCTTGGTTGGATGACTGTTGTATTACATCTTTTTTGTTTTCTTTTGTGGATAAATCATTTGAAGTAACATTATTTTGATTTTGTGCTTTATTTTCTGTTGGTCTGGTAATTTCAACTTTTTCTGGTGTTGAATTTTCAGTGGTAATTTGCTTTGTGTCCGAAGAGCTCTTTCTTATCTCCATATAAAATAAAAAAAATGTTTCAATAAAAATAATTAATATTAGCAAGTCTAAGACAATATTTTTTGGCTTATTCATTTTTCATTTTATTAAAGTTTTTTAGATGGTTTTAGTATAGCAAAGAACTTCATAAATGTTAATTATTTATTATTTGGTTAACGAGTTAGTGGATTAACGAGTTGGGAATTTAGGAATTTGAGATCCCACATAAGTAAATTTCTATCGCTCATTACTTCGCTAAGAAATTTTACTTTCTGGGATGACAAGACTGGATAATTTGGGAGTGGGATTTGGGATATATGATTTAAGATTTAAGAAATGAATTTACTTACATATTTACGTACCTTTTTAAATTCATCAGTATTAAAAAAATAGATCCAAATAAAAAGTGTCCAAATAGACGTACGTGCGTCTATTTGGACACTTTTTGATTCATTTATTTTATGGGGAGGTGTTTTATTTTTTTTATAAATTAAAACCGCCAGATTGGTTGTTGGCGGTTTTTTATTTATTTGATGTTCAACCCCCTCTCAATCTCCTCCTTTGAGTACAGGATGGAGAGGGAAATGTATTTATTTTTCCCTCACCCCAACCCTCTCCCAAAGGGAGAGGGGGTTTAAAGATTTATTTTATTTTCTTGAAAGTAACTTTATAGACCGGTTCGTATTCTATTTCATATTCATCTTTAATGTGAATGCTTTGACCGTTCATCAATTGACTGATGGCGATGTCGGAAGCCATTTCATTTAAAGCATCAATTTCACTCTTTAAATCATCAAGGCGAGGAGATTTATTGGCTTCTTCTATTTTCTTTTTTTGA